>Ga0209190_1000024_pt1 | contig 116365 bp, 87 predicted proteins | sample M_140205_XF_Meta_FD_187315 | JGI IMG/M metagenome (GOLD analysis project Ga0209190, IMG submission 187315) | Freshwater microbial communities from Lake Montjoie, Canada to study carbon cycling - M_140205_XF_MetaG (SPAdes) (version 2) | ecosystem: Environmental > Aquatic > Freshwater > Lake... | reverse complement strand
GGGCGCTGGGGTCGGGGTTGGCGCTGGGGTCGGGGTGGGCGCTGGGGTCATGGACGATTCATCAGCGTGTAAATAATCGGGATGGATTTTAATCAACTCTCCGAGAGATTTCTCTCGCAACCTCTCTATTTTACTTGTATCACATACCAGATTGGCGCGATACGAATGTAAGTTCACAGGTGCGCCGATACCACCGCATCCCATAAGAATCGGTTGCGGGACATATATATCACAGAACCTAGAGAGAATAGGTTTCAGCAGACTGTCTTTGTTCTCAACCACAATAAAAAACCGTGTAGAATAACTGAATAATTCAATGCACCGACGCAGTGCCGACTGGGCGTCGATTGTTAGTTTATCTGCGTTTGTCAGAATAACCGATTTGAATATTGCACCATCTTTAAGGTCGATATTTGTCTTTGCGAAAAACTTCAATTCTTCGCGGATAAACCGGATTCCTTTTCCGTGCGCACAATTTGCACGCATAACATAGTTTTTTATGGCTGTTTTGTCGCCATCATATACAGAGGATATAAACCTACTTAATATGAATGTTTTACCTGAACCGCGTGGACCATAAAATATAATATTTGGGATTTTCCGGTTCTTTATAAATACATCGAGTTTTGTATGTATATCTTTGTGGATGCATGATAATTCGGGAATGGACGCGGTCGTGGCCATTATTATTATTATTATTATCGTAATTCTTGATAATAATAACAATTTATTGTTTAATTCGTATTCGGTCTGGTTCCGCATCGTTACACCGGTTCCGCCCGGTTACACTCGGCATCGCATCGTTACACTGGTTCCGCTTGGTTCCATTTCATTTCACTAGAGGTTAATATTTTGTTCATAAGGCAAAACCTTCGTCGTCGCCCCCGGCATATTGCTATTCCCGTCCTTTGCGCCGCCACCGCCACCGCTCCCCGCCTCACCATCCGTATAATAATAATTCGTAGTGTAATAATAATTCATCGGTTTGGATGCAGTGTTAAATGGAGATTCCTCTTCATATCCTTGCCCATTATACATTCCAAGATAGGCTGTTGCGGCCGGAGACCCGTCTTCATAATAATACGCATTATGTTTTGCGGTGCGTTTGCCCGAGTTCGGATCATTCGGATCAATCCAGTTTCCGATACCGCGAATAATATTGCCCGTAGCGTCACGGATTGACCCGAATAACCCGCGACTCTCTTGTTGTGCACCGCCGCCACCGGGTTGTCCCTTTCCATATCCCTTGAAATTCCGCGTTATTCCGCGCTTATAAATATCATCATCGCTCAATGCACTGCTACTAGACGCACTCGCGATATCATCATAACTAGAACGGGTCGATGTTCCAAGCAAATTCTTCTCGATTTGGGTTCCATCAGGCAGATATGTGGCCCACCGGGTCACCTTCAGACAATCCGCGTCAATACGGCACGCATCTGACCCAGATTGACCGGCGTTATTACATTTCCATGGACACTTCTTCATCAATAATACATTATTTCCATCGACCGTCTTCACGAGATTACCGCTTGCGTCCATCTTGAATATATTTTGGCAATTGCCTTCATTCGTGGAAAGAGTGGAGGGTTCTATACATTTTCGAATGTATCCGTCATCACCATAACGCCAATTGGCGCCGTCATACCAAGAGTCTGGATGACTCGCAATGAGACGGTTTCGTTTTGCGACGGCCTTGTCGTATACATCCTGTGCGTCATTCTTCGCGGTCTGTGATGTAGCCGAACGCAGTTTTTGATACGCAGACTCATAATCCTTCTGGGCCTGGACCGCCCAATTCATTTGTTCTTTTACATTTGAAATCAGAACCGATGACGCAGCCGATGTAACGTAAGTTGTGCCGTCAGTTGCCGTCCCGGTAGAACTGGGTGTTCCGGTGGATGCGGCCGCATTAGCCCCCTTGGTTATTGTCGAAAGCGTAAATTCGCCCGCATCGAGAACGTTTCCGTCGGTAGTAAATTTAAATGAAGTTTCAGCTGCTTTAAATGTGCGTATTTTCGCACTGGTAGTCGACGTCGCGTCGGCCGGGGTTTGAATACCGGTTATTGTTAATTTCAGGGTAGCATTGGCTGCCACTAAAATACCAATACCTCCACCGATTTTAAAATAGACAGAGTTCTGTCCTCCTTCATATGGATTTGGGGCCGAAGACGAGTGGACCGTAAGTGCTTTGCTATCCATTGAAGACCACGAACTTGATGTTAATGTATTCTCTATGCTTATTCCAAGACTGACACCCGGTATAGATAATAAATATGGAAGTTGAATTAAACAATGGTCTCCGGCCGACAATCCATTGGTTAGCATCATATTCATCGTAAATGTGGTTGCGGTTCCGGTATTGTTCGGCGATAGGGTTGGACTTTCAGTGATTATTTTACGACATGATAGATAATTAGAATCATACCCGAATGTAGTATCATCGAATATCTTAACGCGTTTTGTCGCGTCAGATGCGTGATATAAATTCACAGCAACTAACTTCTGTGAACCACTCACTTCCGCATCGCTTTCTAATGTAACCAGCGCTTCCGTGGTCGGAGTTACTGCCGTATTCACCCACTTCACCCCGGACAATTCCAATGCGTATTGTTTATTGGCCGGAATCGGGGTGGTCGTTTGTATGGTATATTTTATCACGCAATTATTAGCGTCGGTAGATGCGTCTACACTAATCCCGTTTGAAGCCGACGCCGAATCTACGCTTGTTCCGGATAATGAAACCGAGTTGGATGCGGCAGCCGAAGTTCCCGAATAGTCTTTCAAAGATATTGCTAATCCTGTTGCTGTGGTATTTTGAATATAACTCTTCGGGATTGTTATTTTGATTATCTTCGCGGCAGTTGCTCCACTCAAACCTCTCAATTCCGCAGCAGTTGTAAAGAGAACCCGGAATGTAGTTTCGGTATTCTTAACACGAGAGCACCTATTTAATAATAATAATCCTTTGGCGGCCGATGCGACGGCAGTTGCAGGAGGATTACTGTCATATGTGTACGCGTCACCTATATAAGGCGTCGTCTGAGTCAGACCTTCTATAATCCCCGACCCATACCCTTCTGATGGAGCAATCCAGCGACTAAACCCACCATTCCGAAATGTTCTTGATACCCATACACTCACCAATAATACTAAAATCAATAGAAAAATCACTGTATGACTATCTTGAAGAAACTCCGGCAATTTCATTTTCTATTTTATTTGTTTAGATGATTATTACTACTTTATATTGATATAAATAATATATACAATAATTCATAAAAATATCGTATATGCATGTAAATCTCTCGGCGACGACCGCCACCATGCGTCCTACCGCCCGCGAACCGTCAGTTCGCAGAATTAATACGTCTGTAAGCTATGCGTATACGGATTCTGTCTAAATGCGTTCAGAATATCCGGTTGCATTCTCTCGTTCAGTTTACTCTCATCGTAACTTTGCGGCATGGTCATCTTGCCATAAATATCGATACTTGGAATCGATGATGGCGCATTTGTCGCCACCATACTGCGTTGGTTAGAGCGGTCGGCGTCAATGCGGTCAATATGGACATTCGTGTTTGAATTAAACAGCGACATTGAACCGTGATTGGTCGTATTCTTGTATGTCTTATTGACATTATTGCGTTGGTTATAGGCCGCATTATACAGTCCGTTCCCCATACGGGTCGCACCACCACCGGCGCTCCCTAAATAATCGGTGCTAGTCGTTGCACGTTCGGTATCAATCGGTGTGTTTTGAGATATTAAATAACCGGCGGCTGCCTGACGCTCCACATTCATATGATCATATCCGACGAGTCCCACTGTCGTCTCCTTGATGGTGGTGGGTGCACGGTCAGCCGGATTAAACGTCGCGGTAACTGCTGCGGGAACAGGCATCCTCGCGTTCTCATAAGGACGCATATTTCCGACCACATTTTCCTTACGCGACGGTTTCAGGATATCAAGAAGAGGTGCGATAACGGCCTTGAACGCGCCGTGAATACCACCCATCTCATTGGGGCGGACTGTTGTCCGATTATTATGCGTGAATTTATAACTCATCCTACCAAAGTCGGACTCGGTCGCGGTATTTCTCTCTCCCGCATACGGATTAATCATAGGGTTTCCATCGTATGTCTGTCGTCGTGTGTCTTCGAAATTCTTAGGAGCATACATTGCCGCGCCACCATCGGCCGGCGCCGTTGCACCGAAATACTCACTCGTCGTCGTCTGACGATTGCTCTCACGGTCCAATTCAATCGCGCGGAGTGTTTCACCCTTCTCCATACCAGTTGTCGTAAACCAACGGTCCGGTGTATTAACGAAGAATGTATCCGGCAAATGTTTCTCCATTCGCCCTAAAGTGGCCGTCGTAGGTGCAGTTTGGATATAGTGTGCAGCCGGTCCCTGGTGTCCTTCGAGAGAATATGTAAGTTTAGGATTAGTTTTAACACGCATCTCATCAACACCTCGGTCAATCCATTTCTCTCGAGCTTCCATTCCTGAATTAAATCCGAGAGATCCCTGCGTCCCGTAGCCTTGATCAAGACCAGGTCCAACACGGATCTCTTCCCACGGTTTCACATTGGAAATCTTCGTGCTGGGTAAAACGCGTGACTGGTAAAAATCGTTCTGGTTCGGCATCCCATTCGGGAGATGGAGATTATTGAGGGGTTTGAATAAGGGTGCTTGCTCAGTCTTTGAGAAATACTGTGAACCAGTACCGACCTTATTATCAAGCACATTTTCATTCATATTTGCACCGGTTGTTACACCCCTTATTTTGGCGCCGTAATACGGTTCCATATTATTATGCTTAAATGACCTCGGGTCGATTTTCTCGCCCATTAAAGACGTAAAACCGTCTTTTCCGTAATTATCGCCGAATTGTGTGCCGTATTCTAAATCATCGTAGTTTTGGGATGGAGCACCTGTTGCGGCTGCGGTAGACCCGGCGCCGGTGGATGCACCAGTTATATAATTCTGGCTATCATTCGCAAATTCACGACCACGTTCGGGGATTCCACCGCTGCCGCGCAATATACCTACACCACCTACACCACCCGCCACACCGGCCGACATTTTATCAAAATCCACATTTTTCGCATAATAACGGTCTGTTGCTGCGTTTGGATTCTGGTAATCATTGACATTCGAACCAGTATTTGGGCGAATAACGGGATAGTTCGTAACGGGAATATTAGTATTTGGTAAATATCTGGACTCATGTTGTCCCCCGTTGCGGTATCCTTCTTGTGACAATAAATTCGCCTTTTTATCTCGATTGGATGCGATATATGCTGCGCCTAGAACCAGCGCTCCTAATGCAAACTCGGCCATTTATGATTTATGTATATGTTACGAGGTTATATTAAATTTATATTATTATAATTGTATTATATCTATTTAGATTACTCCTATAAATATAATAATAATAATAATAATAATAATTATATTTACAATTCAATACAATACAATACATATTATGAAAACAGTGCGGATGATCCGCTAAACTGTCGCATATCGCCTATATCCATAATACCTCCTCCCACCGCATTTCCGGAAGCTGTCGCACCGGTGTCGTCTAGTCCGCGTTCAGTCACGCGTCGCCCCGCCGCCATCCCCTCAACTGCCGGGTTCAGATTCGTGGGATGAACCGAGAAATATGTATCGTCGGTCAAACCCGGAACATCCATCCTTGGTTTAAAATTATCCTTTTCTATAATTCGCGTGCTTAAATTATTATTAAATGGTCTAAATACATGTTCTTGCGGATCAAAGTGGAGCATTTTCCAGTTATCTTGTTCTATATCGCGCAACAACCACGCCGGGTGTGTGACGCGTGACTGTCCAACTACACTGCCTCCGCGAGTGGGACACGCAATCATTTCATTGGTGCGCGTGGCTTCTGATGCACGAATCGCATGATGAAAATTGTCTGGTGTATCACGGTTCAACGTCCGCGACAATCCGCGCAATTCCGTCTCAATATCCACGGAGTTCGTCATAATATTGCCGGCCCATAATTGTGCGCGAAGATAAGGGTCTTCGGTGTACATCGGTTTATCTCCTTGACCGGGAACATTTAATACATAACGTCCTACATCCGTAGATTGTTGAAGTTGTTTTCTTATTCTATCGGGGTCGTCGCGGAAACGTGTAAATGACATTTGTGTGTAAGTAAGTGGTATTATATATATAATATTGCAAGGTTATTAATATTGAAAGATTAACCGGATTGCAGGATCAATGTAAAAAGGCATAAAAACAAACACAGATTATTAAGTAGTATCGTCGATGAAAATGAAGATTACAGAAGTAACTGACTGTGAATGCATGAAACCGTCTAAATCATATACGATTTGTTTGAATATGATTGTAAAAAATGAATCTCATATTATTGAAAAAACGCTTGAAAACCTGTGCCGATACATAGAGTTTGATGCGTATTATATATCGGATACAGGTTCAACCGATAATACGATGGATCTTATTCGTGCGTTTTTCAAGGCGCGCGGTATTCCCGGTGAGATTGAGCAGGTAGAATGGCGTGATTTCGGGTTCAATCGCACCCTTGCACTTCAGATGGCGTTTCAAAAAACCGACTATTTATTCATATTCGATGCGGATGATTCGATTCACGGGAATTTTGTACTACCTCGCGAACTCACTCATGACGCATACCAATTGAAACTGGGTCAGTCGTTTGTCTATTTGCGGACTCTTATCGTGAATAACCGAAAACGATGGCGGTTCGTGGGTGTGCTTCACGAATATATTACATGTATAGATAAGGAAGAGAGTTCACATGCGATCCATGGTGATTATTACGTGGATTCAGGTCGAAGTGGTAGTCGAAATCAAGATCCCCAAAAATATATCAAAGATGCGGCTGTCCTTGAGCGTGGATATAATGAGGAGATGGCCGGCGCTGGTGACCGTGCTCTGGCCGAACGATATGCATTTTATTGCGCACAGAGTTGGATGGATGCTGGACCCGCACATATCGACAAGTCGATTCAATGGTATGAGCGCGTGCTTACTCAAAACAATTGGGCGCAGGAAAAGTATTACAGTGCACTGTGCCTCGGAAACCTCTATTATAAAAAGGGGGACAAATACAATGCGTTTAAATATTATAGTAAAACCATCGAATATGACGAGGCGCGAATAGAGGGCGTTGCATCAATGATGGAGATATTGCGCGCTGATGGCAATCATGTCATCGTAAATGCGTTATATCAGAAATTCAAGAACTATAATAGGTCGCCCGCAAACAAGTTATTTCTCGCCACAGATAAATACGACGATGTTATTGAATATAATAATTCGATCTCGGCATTTTATATCTCCGACAAACGAAGCGGGTATGAATGTTGTAAAACGATTCTTAGTCACAACATCATGGCGTTCCATTTTATGACATCTACATATAGTAATCTCGTGTTTTATCGCCATTTTTTCGATGACGAATCCTTCCCCGAATTGCTGCGTCTGTTTTTTTCCGTGAATCATTTTCTCTCGATGGTCGCATCTAAATCGGACGGATTTAGCGACAACGACCTAGAAACATGGACGTCTCTCTTCAATAAGGTCCGACATGTGCTTGTTGCACCGAGTAGACTTCACACTACGGAAGAAGAATATTTGCCAGGTTCGAGTACTGACACTGTACCACCCGAAGACGAATATTCAAATAAAAAACCGGTTATTACCAAGTTTCATTTGAAAAAGTCGTCGGAATTTTATCCGATTGAGAATGCAATTAAATCAGATACGGTCATTGTTAATCGTAATCGCACCGCACATGCGCGCGTCATCATCACATTCACTACATGTAAACGGTTGGATTTATTTCAACAAACAGTCAATTCTATTCTGAATATGTGGAATGATGTCCATATGATTGACTATTGGTATTGCGTTGATGATAATTCGAGTGAGGACGACCGCGATAAAATGCAGAAGGCGTATCCATGGATCGATTTCTATATGAAGGGTGAGTCAGAGAAAGGTCATCGCGCAAGTATGAATATTATTTGGGATAAATTAAAAGAAACACGACCCGACTACTGGATACATATGGAGGACGATTTTCTGTTTCATACACCAGGCAGTTATGTCGGAAAAGCCACGCAAATGATGGTCGATTCACGTAATGCGGGATATAATGTGCGTCAAATCCTGTACAATCGTAATTATGGAGAGACGATAAAAGACTATAAGATGCAGGGGCATCGTATTCTGCGTAATATGTCGCATGACGTCGCACTTCATCAGCATAAAACTGGCGACTTCCCCTACGGAAATTGTCATTACTGGCCGCATTATAGTTTCCGTCCGTCGATCATTGACGTGAATGCGATTTTAATATTGGGGAATTATGATACACCGAATCAGTTTTTCGAGATGGATTATGCGAATCGGTGGAAATCTCTCGGGTTTCTCTCTGGATTTTATAATCAGATAACAAATCGTCATATCGGACGTCTTACATCCGAGCGAGACGATAAGACACAACCCAACGCTTATGAATTAAATGATGAGAATCAATTCGTCGCGAAGACGACGGCGGTAAGAGCGTCCGATACACCAGACACAAAATCGGCGACGACCACCCTTCTAAGTGTTGCTCCACCTAAAAAGCGATACTATTCGACGATACCATTTGATGACGGATTTGGCGCACAATTTCAGCGATTTATATGGACATGTATTTATGCGGAAGAGTGTGAGCAATCGACATTTGTATATAGAAGTCCTATAAAGATGGCGCATAATTATGATAATGATCCCGACTTTATTGAAAAAATGGAGACGATTATGAATATAAAACCGTACTATATGAGTTATGAATCGGCACAGAAACTATTGGGTTGCGATAATCAGGACGCACAGATTCTAACACCAGATTTTTATGATATATTCAACTACGTCGAGAGAAATATTGACATGTGTATGAAAAGTGAAAGTATGGCGAGAATGAAACGCCGGTTTTGGGAGAATAAGAACCGTGCGGCACTTTACTCTGGGTTTTCGAACATTGGCTGCGATGAAAATAGTGTGCTTCATTTGGCGGTGCATATACGTAGACCCAATTGCGATGACACACGTCCTAATGGAGGCGAGGAATATACAGATAAGTATTATATTAAATCACTTATTACGATTCGTGAGAAATATGCGAAATCGAGACCGGACACCCGGATTATGATACATATCTATTCACAGGGAAGTGCTGAAAAGTTCGTAAATTATATCGAGAATGAATCCATCGGGAATGACGTGGTTCTTCATTTGAACGAAACGAACGAACAGACGTATGTTGGTATGGCGGCAGCCGATATACTGATTACATCGGCTAGTTCATTTAGTTATAGCGCTGCCTTCTTTTCAGATGGCGACATTTATTATACACACTTTTGGCATAAACCGTGTAGTTGGTGGAATCTTCTTGAAAAGATCTGACGCGGCATTACGCGGGCGGAACGAATCGCTCATTATAATCTAATGTATTTATAAATGATACCTAAAAACCGTCGCAGCAACGGTAGCGATAACGACGACGACTCGGGTGATATACTCGCCGATTCTGATTTTCTCGCATATGATGACCGGGCTATTCGGGATTTTCGAGATAGTGAAAAGGAATCAAAAAAGACGATTGTAAAACATATGGTAAAACTTCGCCATAATCTTCAATATAATAAACATTTGTTGTCGGTATATCTTAAAGCCAAGGCCATTTTTGATGAAATGGTGGATGAACATCGGACGCAAATCCATCATTTAGATGAAATCTATAAGCACTTGAGTAAATTAATAAACGAACAATTGACGAAGAAGAATAAACCGTCGAAAAAACTACGCCGAGGCGACCGCGACCGCGACCAGTCGGATAATCATGATGATAAACCGATGCTTAAAGAATTAGTGAAAGACAAGAAGAATGTAGGTAAATTATTGTCGAATATGCGCAATGGTCTTGATAAATTAATGGAAATAGATACAATTATTGGGACTACGATAGATAAAATAAATGAAATTCAATTCATTGAAGATAATGACGAAAAAGACGAAAAAGACGAAGGCGACATTGAAGATGACGAAGGCGACATTGAAGATGAAGGCGATATTGAAGAAGAAGAAGAAGAAGAAGAAGAAGAAGAAGAAGAAGAAGAAGAAGAAGAAGACGACGAAGATGAAGATGAAGATAGCAGTAGCGAAGAAGAAGAAGAAGAAGATAGCGATAGCGAAGAAGAAGAAGAAGAAGACGACGACGAAGATAGCGATAGCGACGAAGAAGACCGCGAACCAATCGTATTTTATTGAAACTGCAACTTGGTTCCAGTATATTCACGCGTCATCAACATCTTATATATCATATTCGTTTGAACATGACGTTTTACTTTTAACCACCTGCGCACCTTTCTTTGTAATATACGCAACCAAAATGTTTTGTATATTGCGACCATTTCGCAGCCAGGAGATAACCAGATGGGTTCTATGATTTCAACCGTGATGTTAAAACATTCAGCTAATGTGATATAATCTGCCAATGCAATATTTGAGTATGGAAATGTATATAGACAAATGTAATGATCCTTTATTTCCGGCGAACTTGTATTCTCATCAAACCCGTGCATTTCCTCGTTGAATTGTTGACACAACCCTATTTCATACCGAGACATAATAGATAAAACACTCAATCCCTTTCTTATATATATAATATTCAATATCAATTTATTATATTTTGATATTGTATATATTTCGATTCATTCATTCAGTATGGGCTACATAAACAAGTTATTGTATTCGCCGTTTTTTCAAAATAAGTTTGTTTTATACGGTAGTTTGTTTGCCGTATTGGTAACCATACTCCGTTTTTTAGCCAATCGTAACTTTAATGGCGTCATTTTACTCACGTTGATTGGGGTTCTTATGACATACTTTAGTAAAAATATGATTATTGTGTTATTGACGGCGTTCATTTCAGTTACGATTTTAGATATGTTACACATCGGTGGAAGTATAGAGGGGATGAAATCTTCATCAAAAGAAGGTGCTGATACACTGAAAAAGAAGAAGAAGAAGTCTGATACTGATGAAAATGAAGAGGACGATACGGAAAATATAGAAGGCGAAGAAACGTTGCATAAGGACACTACGGCTGCCGCGGCAACACCTCCCTCCACAGCAGATAAGCCCGCAGCAGACAAGCCCGCAGCAGACAAGCCCGCAGTCAAGAGTGAAACTACTACTGCTACTGGTGAAAGCAAACCTAAAACTGGTAGTAAGCAGGGGATGACACCATTGTCTCCCGCAAGTTATGATGGAAAAGACCATAGTGCTGAAAAAACCGCGCCAGAAAGAAATCGTATTGATTATGCATCCACATTAGAGCAGGCGTATGACAATATCGAAAATATCATCGGCGAGGATGGTGTGCGCGGATTAACCGATCAGACGAAATCTCTTATGAACCAGCAAAAACAATTGATGGAGAATATGAAGGATATGGGTCCATTATTGAAATCGGCTGAAGGGTTTATGAAACAAATCACTGGAGGTGGTGGTATTGGCGGTATTACCGAAATGTTGAAGGGGTTTGCGCCAGCAAAGGCCGTCGCAAAGTAATTCGTTCGCCGGTTCGCCGGTTCGCCGGTTTGCTCACTAGCATTCGCTGGTTCACTATCACCGGCTCACTATCGTTCGCTATATATATAATCCATTGTATATATAGATATTTAGAAGTAGAATGGCGCGAAGATGTCCACCTGGTGTGTTTTGTTTTGAAAATATATCATTTTTCGTTATAATTGTCGTTATTATTGCTTGTGTGTTTTTTATGGTGCGTTATTTCGGGCGCGGTCACGGCGGACACGGTGGACACGGTGGTCACGGTGGTCACGGTCATGGCGGACTAATGGTTATCCAACAACCACCTCCAGCACAATCTGATTTCTTAGATTTCGGGATCGGCGGTCCATCATCGAATCAGGATGTATTATTAAATCCGTATGTTCCACCTTTACGCGATAACTCGGTAGGTTCTACTACCCCGATGTATGATATACGTGGCGGCGTTGAAACGATACATTACGGCGGGTACGGATTCGGCAGTGGGGGCGGCGGTGACGTCGGGGTTGCCGGTGTGCGCGTAAATGTGCCAACCCGTTCAGTTGACACGACATATCGTCAGGTTGGAATACTCACGCGTAATGGAAATGGTGGCACCGGCGGTGGAGGCAACGGACAAGAAACGATTCTCCCATTAATCGGGCGCCCCTTATTCACAAATCGGGATAAATGGCAGTTTTATACATTAAGTGATAAGAACAACGCGATCAAATTGCCGATTACAGTAAACGGTAAAAGCGGCACCGGTGAGTATGGATGTAATAATGTAAGTAGCGGGGATATGGTATACGTTGAAGGGTATAATGATGCGTTCAAGGTGTCGGCGTATGATAGCGCATCGTTGAGGTATTTACCGTTTTAGTGGAGCGTAGCGGAACCGAGCGTAGCGGAACCGAGCGTAGCGGAACCGAGCGTAGCGGAACCGAGCGTAGCGGAACCGAGCGTAGCGGAACCGAGCGTAGCGGAACCGAGCGTAGCGGAACCGAGCGTAGCGGAACCGAGCGTAGCGGAACCGAGCGTAGCGGAACCGAGCGTAGCGGAACCGAGCGTAGCGGAACCACCGAATAATAACACAACCCGGTGTTTTATTATTCATAATATAGATTCAAATACTTATTTCGCGGGTTTGTTTCGACGCCTGGTTTTCACATTTTTGCGTTTATTGCCACCGCCCTCGTTAATTGACCTAGGCCCACTGTATACCGAAGACTTGACCCCCAATTGCTTCTCCAAAGGTTGTCCTGAAGTGGATTCGGTTGCTTTGTTTTTAGCGTCTATATCATAATTACTCATGATCGAGTCAGTATAAAAACTCTTAAGCAATTCTGGTTTTGTATCGTTTATACCATCACTTCCAATTATCGATTCTTTAGTTCTTGGACGTATTATTTCGCTTTCTTTAGATGCCGGAATAAATTCGTCGGAATATAGTAATTCTCCCATATAATGAACTAATATCATTGGGGGTGATGTATATCGTTTTATAATGTATCCTTTTTGCCACTCACCCCATACTCTCTTAATATCAACTTCTTCTATTTTCAAACCTGTTGTATCGGCACCAGTATTGGCGACCGTCATTGCGAAAGCAGCAGCAGCTGCGAGTGCTGCAGCAGTTGCGGCGGCGTTATTATTGTCGGTTACTGCTGTTGCTGTTGATGCTGATGCTGCTGCGTCTTCTTCCTCCTTTTTCTTGGCTTCTGCTGCGGTTGCTTCTGCGGCTGCTGCTGCGTCTTCTTCCTCCTTTTTCTTGGCTTCTGCTGCGGTTGCTTCTGCGGCCGTTGCTGCATCTTCTTCTGCTGTTGCTTCTGCTGTTGCTTCTGCGGCCGTTGCTGCATCTTCTTCTGCTCTTGCTTCTGCTGTTGGTTCCGCTTCTTCTGCTGTAGGTGCTTCTGTTTCGGGTGCTTCTGCTTCGGTTGCTTCTGCTTCGGTTGCGTCTTCTGTGGGTGATTCGGTTGCTTCATCGCCGCCCTCGTCGTCGTTTTCGTCGTCGCCTTCGCCTTCGTCTTCGTCTTCATCGTCGTCACCCTCTGTAGTCCCACCCAACCCTTTTTCGAGTAATGTCGCAATCGTCGGCACAATTCCTTCATTAAATATTTGGGATGTTTGTTTTGTAGTTCCATCCGCCAAAGGAGTCAATGTTGTCAATACTTTAACCGGCAATCCGGGTTTATCAAATGCAAGACAGGCGGAATTTTCGCCACCAGGTCCGTGTCCAAGAAACGACAATAACTTCCAAAATTCTTTTACTAAACCGGCCGGTAACGCATCGCCTTTCTCTTCGAAAAATGTTTTCAATTGTATAAACCCATATTTGTTTTCCATACCAGGGATTTTATACGAAAAATTAAATACCGACTCCTTAAAGTCCTCATACCCTTCGGTTTTAGAAAATTCAGGGTTGTTTAATAAGTCGTTCAACATTTTGAAAATACCAAGCGCCGCAAATTTGCCGTCTTCCTCTTCATCGATGAGGTTCTTACGCGCAACTTCGAGAGATTTACGTAATGTTTGGATAGATGTCACTTGACTTCCTTCACTGAAGTTCACAATATATGTATTTGATTCATCCGAAAACACTTCCTCTTTATCATCGGTTTTGGACTCAGACCCCCCAGACGCATTCTTCAATGTTATTTGTGTAACTGGCGAAATTTGTGCACGGAACTCTGTTTCACTAATATTGTTTCCGAAACTCTGTCGCATTTCTACCGTTTTAATGGACGCCGGTGCTTGCCCATTCCCGCCAAGTTTATAGAGTCGCTTTGCGTCGGTAACAGATACCTCTTTGTCATTACCTTGAATCTTTAAATTGATAATTTTATCGGTGGACGTTTCCATAACTTGCGCCGTTTCACCGGTATAAATCATAATTTCTCCACCCCCGTCGATTGATATGGAATCGCCGCCTGCAATACCAACAACATCCGGTGATTTAAAATACAGCGCGAGTTTATCATCGGGTATTTTATCTTTACCATCTTTTATTTCAAATCTCGCATTTGTTGCGTAATTTCCGTATAGGATACGCCGCAATTCGAATATATCTGTATCCGAAATATTTAATTGTTTTTCGTCGCTAGCCTTTGATTTAATTTGGATATAATACGGTTTTCCTGAATTAATAAGAAAATCGATGAAATGGTAGACTTCTGATGATTTTAATGTGTAACTTTCAACGTGGAGAGAAATATCACCGATTATCTCTGGTCCTAAATTTAATTTGGCCTTTTTTTTCTTGTCTTTTGCGTCGCCTTTGCCTTCGGAGTCGCCTTCGCCTTCGGAGTCGCCTTCCTTTGATACTTCGTCTACAGCACCGTCTTTTGTTGCTGGTGCTAGTGCTGTGTCTGTGTCTGTGTCTGTGTTTGTGTCTGTTGCTGGTGCTGTTGCTGGTGCTGTTGCTGGTGCTGGTGCTGGTGCTGGTGCTGGTGCTGGTGCATTAGCAGAAAGGGCAGCCGCAGTAGTAACGATCCCGAACATTAAGTCAAACAGACTCTCTCCTCCTCCCGTCATCACCTTCGACATCCGTTTCGCACGTTTAATATTCTTATATTTCTGTTTTAAATACTTCAACACTGATGATGGTATATAATTTTTCAGTGTCTTATTTAATACATGGTTTAATTTCGCAGGTCCGGGTATTACCTCATCATTATATGGAGTCAATAATCGTTTCCGTTGAAAATCGAGCATCTCTTTAGACGACGGCGACGATAACGATGAACTCCGTCTAAATGTATTATACCGCCGGGACTTTTTACGATGCTGTATCTTTTTCCATTTGCGAACACTCTGATTTTTTTGTCTATGAATCTTTCGTATTCTATTTCGTGTTAATTTCATTGTATTATAATTCTATTATAATTCTATTATAATTCTCATATACATAAAATATATATAATATAATATATAGTCTACCAATAAATAATAACAATTCTAATATTAGTAGTAATATAATGAGTTCAAAATCAAGTCGGGATGCGCCGGTAAATCTTACATCTGATGTTATGCGAAAAGAAGACCGTGCATGCTCGTCCACCTGTAATTTTTCATATCAGTATAACACGAGCACATGTAATGTTTATCACAAAGGTTCATATTTACGCATTCCTTACGATAGTGGTAGTGGCGGTATCTATCCGGCCAAATATAACGGTGTCGATTATAAAGTAGAGCATATCCACATTTATCAACCATCCCTTCATCGTTATGATGGTGCGGTGGCTGATGCTGAATTGTTGGCCTATCATTCAAGTTCCGACGGTCGCAATTTGATCGTGTCTATCCCGATAAATGTCGGCAACGGTAGCGGAAAACAGAGTTCCGATATTATGAATACGATACTTCAGGACCTACCAAACAGATCAAGCACAGCCGGTAAGTTTATCTCCGACGTGAATAACTTCAATTTAGGAAATCTTATTCCAAAGGAGGGGTTTTTCACGTATGTCGGACGTCATTTATTACCGCAATTCACCGGAACCTATAATTATATCGTCTATCACAAAAAAGACGCAATAATGGTATACCGTGACTCACTGACTAGTCTTACCGACCCATCTCGTAGTTCATCTATCACAACAACCGGACCAATTTCTGAGAATAATATGCCTAAAAATTTGTATTATTATAACAAACGTGGTGCGAATAACGCCAAAGGCAACGGTGATATTTACATTAAATGTAATCCGACTGGGGAAGACGGGACTGTATTATACCAGCAATCGGCCAATAATGGCGAACTCGGTAGTTTGGCCGAGTTGGATTTGAGCAAGGTGGGTTTGAATATGGATACATTATTGAATGACGATATATTTCGCGCACTTATTGGAACAATGTTCGGGTTAATGTTGGCCGCGATCCTCTTTTATATGTTCCGCTTTATATTCAATAGGATAGGCAATAAAGTGAATGCGAGTGGGTCGGTACAGAGCGGGGGTGGCAGCGGCGGCGGATGGTAGTGGTGTATCGGTTTCGACACACACAGACATATTATTGTTTCGTTTCGTTAATTAAATCAACGAAATGAAAAACGTAGTCAGGATGGGACCGGATGGGAACAGGTCCGGACGGGACGGACAAGACCTCACGGTCGATTACATCACCCCATCATATTCAGGTTCAACGGCGCCATAAAGTGGACCTAGAACAGGTTGAAAAGAACCACCATCACTTGAACCGATATCATTATTAGGGGTGATTGGAACTAAACTATCAACCAATTCCTCTTCTAGAGTCTTCGACGCAGCAGGATTCATAGCGGTCATTACCTCCTGCTTCTTTTGCTCTGTAGGTGAGAATGTTTCGAGACCGTAAACGCCGGTGGCGCGACTGGACCTGCGAATAAACTCATACGCTGCAAAGAACGCCAGAATACCGACGACGGGGTTGGTGCTTAAAAACAGGGTTATCGCGAGAATGACAACGGCGATTTGACCGTATGTGCTCTCGGCGTACTGCGCCAACCCGAGAGGAACTGCCGGTGTAAAAACAATATACAAAACGAGCAATACGAATATAACAATCTCGTGCTGCTTTTCTTGACGCATTAATGTCCGAAGTGTATCCATGGTATATTTATGTGTGTCGTGAATACTATATATTCTATACGCAGAATAATATAATACGAATACTAAAACAAATACAGATACTAAAACAAATACAATTGAAATCTCTCGACGTTATTATATTAAATCTACAGCTACCGTTTTCGCCAACAATGTCCGCGTCAACTACCTACTATGGCCCGCGAGGGTATACTCTTCTAAAAGAATGTATGGATGCGGAAGACCTGAAGTTGTTGAGAGATGAATTAACTGTTGGCGCGTATGTTCCTAAAGCACCAGTCCAACCACCTAAATTCCCAATTTATCGCGAATGTTCAAAAAAGATATATATTCCGCGGTTTTATGGGACCAAAATATACGGATTCCCTGAAGAAACGCGGATTCCTCCAGGTGCGCCTGTATCTGAATCTCTCGTCTTCGCCGGCGAGATGCGTGAATATCAGAACATCATTGTTGATAAATACATCCATCAAGTCACCAAACCCGAAAACCAGGGGATGGGCGGTGGGGGTCTCCTCGACGTCGACCCGGGCAAAGGAAAGACCGTTATGGCGCTCAATGTGATCGCCCGACTTCGTGTTAAAACTCTCGTCGTCGTCCATAAAAGTTTCCTTTTGAATCAATGGATCGAGAGAATTCAGCAGTTCCTGCCGGCAGCACGCGTCGGTATGATCCAAGGACAAATCCTAGATATCGATGATAAAGATATTGTCATCGGGATGCTTCAATCACTGTCTATGAAGGAATATCCGAGAGATATGTTCAACACATTTGGGCTCACTGTATACGATGAATGTCATCATATGTCGGCCGAGGTATTCTGCCGATGTATGATGAAGATTGTCACTAAATATACACTCGGATTATCAGGCACGATGGTGCGTAAGGACGGTCTGACGAAAGTATTCAAACATTTCTTGGGAGATGTAGTTCATAAAGAGAAAAACGACACGACATCTCATGCGGTGATCGTCAAAGGGATCCAATATAAAGTGGATGATGCCGAATTTAATCTGACTGAATACGACTATCGTGGCAACCCGAAATTCAGTACGATGATTTCTAAAGTGTGTAATTATAATCGGCGGAGCGAGTTTGTCCTGGATGTCCTACAGAATGAACTGGCGACGAATCCTGACCAGCAAGTGATGATACTGGCGCATAATCGGTCACTGCTTGAATATTTCCACGATGCGATTGAACACCGGAAAATCGCGACGGTAGGGTATTATGTCGGCGGGATGAAAGAGGCGGCGCTGAAATTGAGTGAGAGTAAGAAGGTGATTATTGCGACGTATGCGATGGCGTCGGAGGGATTGGATATCAAGACACTGACTACGCTGATAATGGCGTCACCGAAGACGGATGTTTGTCAGTCAGTGGGACGGATTCTGCGTGTTAAACACTCATCGCCGCTTGTTATCGACATTATCGACCCACAGGATCTATTCCGCGCACAGTGGTTGAAACGCCAGACATACTATATTAAACAAAGATATCGTATCGTGATGACGGACACGGAAGGATATTATAAAAACAACTGGACGATGAAATATCAACCTCCGGTTGTGACTGCGAAGACTGGGTCTGCGAATGCACGGGACCTTGAACTTGCTGACGCTGATATTATTGAAATCGATGAAGAAACGGGTGTTCTCTCGGTGACGACGGAATCAAGTGCAAAATCCAAGATGAAGACGACAATACCGAAGATGGACGGGAAATGTATGTTCAAATTGGAGGAGTGAAGTGAAACGTAACCGAGTGAAACGTAACCGAGTGAACCGAACGAAATGAATTGAATCAAGCAACCGGATGACAGCTATTATAAGCAGTATATGGCGCCGGGTTTGCGAGAGCAGTAGTGCTTCGATTCACATCAGTCGCTGCACCAGCAATCGAATACGCAGCATTACTGCCACCATACTGTTGCATGTGGCGACTACCACGCCGACGACTCATGCGTTTGTTACGGCACGACTTACATTTACATTTACTATTACATATATTACCACACTTACGGCACGACTTACATTTACATTTACTATTACATATATTACCACACTTACGACACGACTTACATTTACATTTACTATTACATATATTACCACACTTTTTATTTCCACGAACAGACTTTCTCACCTTACGTCCACTGCGCTTCTTCCCACCACCACGCGCGATCGAGTTAGACCCGACAGTAACTGGTGCATACGACCCGTGAGCGTGAGCGTTCGCAGGGTTGCCTACATCAGACGAATAAAACTGACTCGCACCACCTCCGCCTTGAACGAACGCCCGCCCGCCTTGACCCATATACATATTCCCCGTTCCACCAACCGGGACCGGGACCTGTTTGCTTGATAACGCAATACCCGAATTATGCTCCGCCAAGGGATTTGAATGTAAATATTGCGATGACATTAGTATTATATATATACGTAGTATAATTACTACGTATATTAGTATTTTAATATATACGAATTAATAAAACAATTACGCGCGATAGTTCTTATTTGAACGCCTGCGGCAGAATGTGCGCTTGGTTCCGCGAGCATACTTGCAACTCTGACGCAACTTACGACTATTACATTTACGCTTGGTGACTGAACGGCAAGGAGATGAACGCAGACGCGCTAAATATTTCTGCTGGTTACGAAAAACAAACGGTTTGACTTTACGGATTTTTTGACCGCTGATGGGGGCGGAAGGCTGGAGATTCATATGTTCACCGCCTAGACCGATTTTACGCCTACGCGCACCACCTTGCTGTGGACCGGACTCGGATGCGGATTCGGAATGAGTATCAGACATTATATATATAATATTATATTATATTATACAATTACAATTACAATAAATCACGGATATTCATGTGACGCGAGAACCCTACCGCCACCACCGCCGTTACTACCAGATAACCCAACCGAATCAAACAACGCCCCTAGTATCAAACGCAATTCAGGTTTTTTCCGCGCGAATCCACCGATAACCGAAGATTCCTTAAGTGCATAATAATGAAGTTCGGACAAATGACGCAATTGGGTGATATGATCCCGTCCATCAATCATAATCGCGGGGGTTTGAATTCCGTATTCCTGCTCAAAGGGGACAACAATATTTCTAAATACGTATTCCGTTGCGATCTTATAACTATACATCGTTGGAGGAATATACCCATTTGTAAAATTATGGATATCAAATACAATGCCGTTCAAGATACATTTATGCGCCCAGATGTATTCAAACATTTCTCTTGTTCTCTCGACACCGTCGTTTGAAATGGTAGTTTTTACCCATAATGTCGGCGTACCCGTACGCGGACCTGTACCCGTACCCGTACGCACCTTTACAATATCATCTACACTACGCACGATATATTCATTAGATGGCGAGATAATCCGGTGATTTTTACAAGAAACTAAACCGACTTTCTGTTCGCGAAGATATGATAGAAGATTCGGCGACGAATTCGACCCAATAGCGTAATATGGGGCTACATACGGTAAACAACGACGCATTTCATTCAATACATTTCTCATATTTACAGAATGAAGTGAATGAAGAGATACTGATCGGGTAAAAGACATCATTGATTATAGTTATACAGCAAATATTTTTATGTTATAATCGATTCATTGATTCATCGATTATTGAATCGAGCAAAGGGTCGTCTTGCCGACGACGAAGATGACGCTGCCGACGCCATCGCCGACCGCCGATACGTAATATTATATCGTGATTCATGCTGTTTCACGATAAAGTCATTGACTACCTCGGATATTACAGGCGCCACTGAAATCGGCACCCATCGACAAAATTTCTTATTCAATCTACATAACAACTTGTATTCTTTATGAAGAGACACATATTTATCGAGTTCAATATTCTCAAACTCTTCTTCCGTCTCGCTTTCTTCCATCGTGTCTAAACGCTCGTTTTCCCGGATATTTCTAAATAATCGGTTCATCATTATACTTGTTTTAAAATTCGGGATGTGTGCGAAATTATGGAATAGGGTGTGGTCGGTTCCATTTCGCGGATTGCCGGCGCTTACAAAAAGTTCATAAATATCGTTTTGGACGTTTGGTCGAACGATAAATACGGCGTGTATATTTGTAAGCATATCATCGTCGGGTTTTATATATTCAACGGGCGTTGGCGTGACTGCGGGAAGAGGTGCTGGCGTAGGTCTTGGTGCGTGCAGAGGTGCAGGCATGGGCGCAGCAGGCGTGGACTGCTGGGTGAAATTACGCGACGGTGTATGCGATACCGAGGTCATCAGATTCTGGCAATAAACACGCGTGGTCGTATTACTTCTATATAAAATGGAATATACCAGATAAGGAAAAGACTGAAGAAATGCGTCATCATACACGGCTTCAACTGCAAACGAATATAATACAGGCAATCCAAATACAATACTGTTCGACTGTGTATATGCAACCTGACGGAGAGATTGATCATTCGTAAATATATTCTCGCATAATTCGACATGACCGGATAATGTCAAATTCGGGACTTGTGATCCCTTATACCAATAAATGTGATTTATGGAAAAACATTGCTGGTCACGGTGGGTTCGAAATAATACACCACCGAATACAGTTCCATAAGTTAAAGATGAATGAAAACATGTATCAAACATATGAACCGGACCTGGATACCATCCATTGGATTCATGGAATTTCCGAAATGGGACCGGGATTTGATTTCGCTGGGTTTGAACTTCGATGATCGCGAAGATTTTTTTACGGTTCCATTCCGTAGCCCACGCTATACAACGCCGACCTTTGGGGATAATAAAACATTTACTATCGCGTGGGGGTGCAGTGGTCGCAGCACCGGCGACCGGATTGTCGTTCTTATGAACAGAAACTTCATAAGAAAGTCTAGTTGTTGGAAAATTAGACAGTAAACTTTCAACATCGGAATTGTTTAATGTTCGCATTGTGTATGATATACTATACTATACTATACTATACTATAGTTATACTAATGACTTTAATTCATTTCGTAGGCTGCCTTCGGTGGTTGTGTGGTCGCTTGTCTTTTTAATCCAATCGTTCTTAAAAACGATTTTAGGTCATTTTTCATCGCGGTGTTTGTTGCCATCGATGGTCCATTACTGTCGAGACCTGTGTCGAGACCAGGAACACTGTTCTTACTATTTATTGGAACTATTCCTAAATGTTCCTTGTTCTGGTCTTTCGTATCAGATATGTTCAATTGACGATTTATAGTTTCAAATAAGGAATTGTATTTCTGTTTTGGACAGTGAATCAAATCCTTCACCTTCGGAGTTGTCAGGGTCGACTCAAAGTATAAATATAAATAATGAATGATTACGATTAGACTTATTGAAAAAGCAATATTTTGAATGAACCAGATCATAATTATTTATTTATAATAGTAGTATTCACGTGTATATTACGAACATAATTTGAACTGTAATAAAAACGAAATCATATCTTCCCTGAATGTATTATTCAATTTATTGCTTTGCGGAATAATACCATCTTCGGTTGTCATATAAAAATCAATGACATGGGTTCCGTCGCTGTCACTGTCACTGTCTACTACAAATACAAATGAATTGGGCGATGTTACATGTAACTTGATTATTTTCTTTGTCTGGACGAGATACTTATGGTTAGGTTGGATCTGGGTCGAGGATGTAGACGTTTCATTCGGAGTATCCCGTATTAATTCGTAATAACTTTCATCAATGAGAACTGGGATGTTATAATCTCTCGGTTTATCTCCACCGTCGTAACCAGTGACATTCACATTTATCTCCTTTATTGTTACAATACCGTCAACCGGCGTACGTAATTGAAGACCTGGTTTTGATAATCCGATTTCATAAATATCGGTTCCAGTTATTAATAGATGCTCGGTTTTGGTTTTTACATGGTATCGGGTATTCCCGGCTGCATTGACGGCACTCCCCTTTTCTATAATTTGACAGATCTTCGGATAGAGTTTATTGATGTCGTCGAGAGATATATTTAAAAAGTAAATACGTGGTGCGCTTTGTTGTTGTGTTTTGATCGCGTGGCTGGCGCTCGTATTTCTATAGATTGTGCTAAGTCCAGATATAACCATTGCCTGTCTAGCATTTTGATTTTTCTTTTGTGCGCGTACATGCGACATGATGGTCGGTGGTTATTGCCGGCGCGGTATAACATAATATCCAAATTATGTTTATGTGTGTTTCCATGCACCGAGCGTACAAAAAACTGATTTAGAAAGTTGTTGATTATATAATATACATAGCACCACCATGCCAACCGACGCGGAAAAGACGAAAATTGTGATTGTATCGAAGACCGGTTCTTTGACTGAAACGAATGTGGAAACAAACAAAGAAACGACCCTCGCTGAATTGGCAAATATACTTTCTAAAAAGTGCGCCAATAAGAAAAGCGACGGGTTTAGTTGTTATCATACATACAAATATAAGAACAAGAAGAAAGGCGATAAAGGTGTGGGTGCGGGTGCGTCATATATTTATATCGATGTCTGGTGTAAGACAGACGGACGCGCGGGTCAAGAGAATAAGTATGAACTTCCGCCACCCATCGACGAGATTATCTTTTTCGGAAATATCGCACTTGTTGCACGTATCGACACTCAAAGCGCCTGCGATCTTTCGATTGAATTATGGAATAAGATCTATGAGAAACTTTTCGGTGGGTTTGAAGATTTGGCTGCAACTGCAAAAGACGACGAAAATGAGATTGACGAACTTGCGTTTGTTCCTGCATGTAAAAAAACCGCGAATGGTTATTTGAAGGATGGGTTTATAGTAGATGACAGTCCAAGCAGTAGCGACCTCGATGGCGACAAACCGAAGAAGAGTAAAACAATCAAATCTGATTCCACAACAACCGAAAGCGAGTTTGTAACGGAGACGGAGACGGAGACAGATTCAATTTCGGATACGGATTCAAGCAGTAGTAGTGGTGCAATTAACCGGAAGATTACTCCATCCATTAAAAAGACGGGTTCCATATCCGTATCCACGTCCGCGGCCACATCTGCTCCCAAAAAAAAACCCACAAAGAAGGATGAATTGGCGAGGTCTGCTGCTGCTGCTGCTGCCGTTGCGGCTATACTTGGCGATAGTTGCGATTCTGAATTGAGTGAAGATTCATATTCGTAATAATAATAAGAAATAAATAATAATATTTGTAATGTTTATTTTTTATAAAATTGATCGATTATTATTAAAGAGATTTTTATACATTACACAAACCCCACCCACCGACCGACCAACCGAGATGTCAACCATCGATACAATCGCGTACCCTGATCAGTTTCGAAATGAAGTCAGAAAACGTCTGAATACAATATTGGATACTACATCCGCATCAGACCCCGATTTGACATGTGACCCAGAAATATCAACCAATATTGAAAAAGGGGTATATAATTGGGCGATTCAACATGCATCAAAAAACAATATTGTGAAGAAGTGGTCCAATCCGTTCTTTGTGACGTTATATATTGACCGCCTGCGTTCAGTTTATATTAATTTGAAAAAACCGAATGTGGTCGCATTGATACTCGAGAAAACGATCTCCGCGAAGGATTTGGCGTTTATGACCCACCAGGAAATATGTCCTGACAAATGGAAAAAACTCATCGAAGACAAGAAAGTGCGTGATAAACAGAAATATGAACCGAATATTGAAGCGTCCACGGATAATTTCACATGCAATAAGTGTAAATCGAAGAAGTGCACGTATTATCAACTTCAGACACGCTCGGCTGATGAACCGATGACGACATTTGTCACATGTTTGGAATGTGGAAAGCGCTGGAAGTGCTAACGCAGTGTCGATCGTCGACCGAGAATATTTAATAATATAATATTGTAATACTAATAATATTAAATGGAATATATCAATAATTGTATCACACCAAGAATGAAACGGTGTGATAGTGAAAACAGCGTAAAGAGTAATAGTAGTAGCGATAGCGACGGTTGCGGCGGAGCCGGTTATTTCAGACATGCGTTAAGCAATGAAAATTTACAACAATTGCGTGATGACTACTATAAAAAACAAATGGCATCGCCGCCAACTCCGAGAACACGAGATAGATCCGATTTTTTATGTACATTTTGTTTGTCATCATGTTATCATACAACTAGAGATACTGTTCTTACTGACGGAGGTGTTGAACAAAAATGGGATCAAACCACATTTAGTAGTAAAAACCGGCAAAAATATAAAGATGATGGATCGTTTTTGAAGTTTCATTTCCGTGTTTTATTTTGTTTGGATTGACCGTGACCGTAACCGTTCTACAATATCTCTAAATCCTGAATACGCCAGTATTCCGACCCTCCATTCGGCAACGGTCGTCGAATGATAAACGGCGTCTTTTTCTGTTCAAGTTCTTTCACTGCAATAAGGTATCCATCAATAACGGTTGAATCGATTTTAATAAAGGGTTGTGCTCCTTCATTGATTTGTTTGGCGCGTTGTCCTAAAATCCGTGTTTTTTCATATTTCGTCATAATCGGGATTGTTTTGTGTAAATCATCCACAATAACTCCCGCGCTATTCCGGACAACACGCGAAAGTGCTTGTATCTCATCGTAATTGTTTGAAAATGACTCGGGATGATACGTCGAAACAAAACTGTCACGGACATTTGATTTGAGTTTTTGGAAATATTCGGCGTTATCCGGTTCATCGCTATCATTGTCTTCATCATCGTCGTCGTCGTCGAATGTAAGTCCGTGTGGAATACCAAGTAAAGTAAGGTCATCTTCGATATTCTTCTTTGTCGCACCCTTTTTTTTGTTGCTTTTCTTTTGTTTGGCCGCAGCGCCTCCTCCGGCACCTTCTTCATCTTCTTCGCCACCACCTTCTGCACCTTCTGCACCACCTTCTATTTCAGCATCGCCTGCACCACCTCCTCCTTCTTCAGTTCCAGCGTCGCTCTCGTCGTCATCTTCCGCACCGGCACTTTCACTTCCGGAATCACCTTCGGCGTCGGTTGCCGTTCCTCCACTTTCATCGTCTGTATCTACCGCCAAATCCACTATTTCTTCTTCTTCTTCTATATCTTCGACTCCAGGTGCCGATTTAAGTAGACTTGCCATCAGATCTCTCTCTGCTATATACATAGAATATATTACTTTATTATGTTTCAATTTTACGAAATAAAGTAATGGAATGAAATGGAATCGAATGGAATCGAACGGGATCGAATGGAATGAAAAATAATCCAATTATTTCGAATGGAATCGAACGGAATCTATTGTTGCTCGGTATTCCACACCTTGTCGCATGTAGCACACAAATAAACATACTTCAAATTCGTGTCGTCATACCGGAGGTAAATAACCTCGCTTTTCTTTTCTTTCTTGTCGCCATCCTCTGCTCCGCCGCCTCCGCCGCTTGCGCCGGCAAATTTCCGATTGCTAGGACATTCATCATTGGGGCACCTGATTGTATTGATTCGCGGCAATGTTGGATCCAATTTCGTATATTTGTTGACGACTTGTGAAAACGTCTGTGGAGTTGTCGTATGCTTGACATTCACTTTCGAAACACAAATATTCTCGGACGCAATCGTGTCATCGACGTGTCCACAGTTTCGGCAATAATACTGTAGTTCATTTTCGGCAGTTATACTGATGTAATACATATTGCCACATACGGAACAGAAATGCATTGTTGGGGACGCGTTGGTGTGTTGGATATTATATATATAGACAAATAATTTCAATTTTATTGCTGAACGCAAAAAATACAGTTAGATACTGTCAATTTTATTGCTGAACGCAATACTGTCAATTTTATTGCTGAACGCAAAAAATCGGTATTTACGACGATGGGTCACATGTCAAACCCCGGTCATCTTTTCATTGACCGCGGTCATAAACGCCGTATCAAATCTCTCGAGAAGTGCTTGATATGATATACTACTTGACATTCCTCCGTATAATGATATACGAAGCATAGTATTGGCCGGGATTGTTTTACTCCTTTCAAGCAAAATCTCTCGAATGGTCGTTTTATTTTTGTGAAAATGCCGGAGCATAAACTCATCAAAACTCGGGATAAACGCCGGTTCTAAAGCAATATGTTGTTGGACGTCCATTAATAAGCGCATACATGCGAATTCATAATTATAATACTCTACAATCGTATGATATGATTTAAAATCCTGGTGCTGAGCTCTAATACCCGGTTCGTGTAACATCGGTTCTTTATCAAGAAGAGACTGAAATGTAACTAAAATCGTCTCTATGCTCTGACACCCTGTCCATTGTTCACCTCGCCACGAATTTACAATAGATGCGCACACCTTCTTATTCTGGTAAAAGTTCGGATGAAACCGGATACCCCCCGTATTCGTCAAATAGGATACAATAGGCGGCGAATGCGGATAATTCGTCGGGAATTTAAACATAAAATAATAGTATCCGCCAAAATACAAGGTATCCGATGGACCCACAATACATGCAAATCCGGTCAATATATCGGTTTCACTATGCCGATACATAATACCACCTTCTTCTAATGATTTATCAGACATGACACACCTTATATCCTTCAAAAGTCGCATGATAGTTTCTTTGGGGATAGAGACACTAACGGTTGCTGGGGGTTGAGGAGGATCTGTTGGATTCATCACTATTACAAATACAAATACAAATACAAATACAAATACAAATAGAATGGTTTACACAATTTACATGAATTCTTTTTATGTTTATTATTTCATCGACCACTCGGGCCGCCACCGCCACCGACCCTCCAAACGGCACCATTTTCGGAGCGAACCGTGAGCATAATCCCGCAGAAAACGTGCGACACACCGACAACAACCCAGACCATAATGCACTGATAAAAAATACCCTTACGATATATGGTCTCGTTTACCCTCAGCGACTCTCAAAAAAAAAATCTACGGGTGGAATCGGTTTTTTACAAAAGTATTCTGTCCAGGAAATCGAAAATGAAAGTATCCCCCTTTTTTGGGGGTCGGACGCAACGAAAAAGTCGAATGGGTGTTTTAGGGGGATCAAATTTAGACAAAATGAGATAAAACCTTTGTATTATATAGTATAACCAACGGTGTCTTAGACTCGTATTTCAATTCATAATTTAAACAAAATTGAACTTTTTCCAGACAAAACCAGTAATACAACAAGGCGACGAGAGTTATACAATGACAACTTTATTAAACGGTGGTGGCGCCGATGAGTCGTTGGTGGCGACGGGCGGGAGCGCGGGCGCGGATTCATCGACTGCGGCGTACCAGTCATTATGTAATGGGATGACATACGAACAATTTATGAAACATCATGTATCAAAACCAGGCGAGGCTTACACACACACCCGAATCGGTGATAAAACCTTGAATATCCATGGCGGTGTTTATACAATCCCTCCTGTCATATTGCCGATTTTCTGGCGGAAATACTATACTCATGTGTTTGAAAATGGAAAGCAGGAATATTTGACCGAAAAGCAGAATCCGGAGTGTGGACCACTTATGGTGGATTTCGATTTCAGGTATGAAACAAGTATTACCAAGCGTCAGCATTTGAAGGAACATATACTCGATATGATTCAATCTTATATTGAAATGCTTGAAACCCTGATTCAGTTCCCGACCGATGTGAAAATCCCCGTTTATATCTTCGAAAAGGCGGACGTCAACCAACTGGACGACGTAACAAAGGACGGGATTCATATGATGATTGGCGCGATGATTGATCGACCCATCCAACGAATGCTTAGGTCGAGAATGTTGAAAGAATTACAGGAAATATGGACGGATTTACCGATCACGAATTCATGGAATGATGTCCTGGATGAAGGTATCTCGCGGGGTCATACAAACTGGCAACTTTACGGTTCGCGCAAACCTGGACATAAAGCATATATGTTGAAGTATCACTTCGTGATGATGCGTGACCCAGAAGATGATGAATGTGCATGGATGTGTCAGGAAGAGAAAACGAGCAAATTTAATGTGAAGGATGAATTCGCGAAATTATCGGTACAATCCGCGCTCAGCAGTAGCAGTAGCAGCAGCACTGCACCAGTGTATGCACGATTTCCTCTATTAGGTTCAAATCCGGCGTTAAAGGCGGAATATGACGCACTAGTGAATCAGCAACGCCCACAACGTAGTGGTGCAGGAGGCGCGGGAGGTCCCGGAGGTGCAGTTGGAGTCAACGGGGAAGGAGGTAGGCGTCTTCGTCTTGTATTGTCTGGTGGTGGAGGCAATGGTGCGGCCGGCAGCGCTGGCAATGGTATTGTCGGACAAAACGGGATGATTATGATGGATAAAATCACGAATTTGACCGAACTGAATATTGCGGTGGAAACAATGTTGAGTATGCTCGAACCTACAGAGTATGAAATCCGCGAAACACACCATTATACGATGGCTCTGCCTGAACAGTATTATGACCCGTACGACAAATGGTTGCGCGTCGGTCTGGCGCTTCATAATACAAGCGACAAATTATTCCTTTCGTGGATGCTCTTCAGCGCGAAGTCCAGCAAGTTCAAATTCACCGATATTATGAAGAGTTATGATACGTGGTGTAATTTCCCGTATAGTCCCGACGGTTTGACCCGCCGGTCGATTATGTATTGGGCGAAGAACGATTGTTTCGAGGATTATACACGCATCCGAAATGAAACCATCGATAACTTTATCCACCAGACCATCTGTAATGAGACGACCAATGATGCGTCGACGGATGTTGATTTGGCAACGGTGCTATACACGATTTTCAAAGACCGATTCGTATGTGTCAGTGTAAAAGATAATCAGTGGTATGAATTCGACAAGAACCGCTGGGTCGAATGCGACCAAGGGAATTCGCTTCGTGCGCTCATCTCCAAAGACATGCACGATATTTATACAAAGAAGCACCGGGAGATTATGGATGTGACGTCGGGATTAGATCCAACTTCTGACCAATATACGTCAACTCGGAAGCGGTCTCGTCGTATTGTGGATATTTGTACCAAACTGAAAACAACGAGTTTCAAGAATAATATTATGCGCGAGGTACGCGAACAATTCTACGACAATGAATTTATTGAGAAGATAGATACACGACCCGAACTCCTGTGTTTCAAGAACGGTGTCATTGATTTCACACACAAAATATTCCGACGTGGTCAACCTGACGATAATCTTTCGAAGACCACGAAAATCGACTATATTCAACTGGACACAAACAAACACCAACAGCAAATCGACGAAATCAATGAGTTTATGATGCAACTCTTTCCAGAAGTCGAACTGCGGACTTATATGTGGGAACATCTGGCGTCTGTTCTTATAGGTTCAAACCGTGAACAAACGTTCAATATTTATATCGGTGGAGGAAGCAACGGCAAGTCCAAACTCATCGAATTGATGTCGGCAGTTATGGGCGAATATAAGGCCGTCCTTCCCATTACGGCTGTTACACAGAAACGTGCAATGATCGGCGGCGCTTCCCCGGAACTTGCCGTCCTGAAAGGTGTGCGATATGCGGTTATGCAGGAACCGACGAAAGGTGACCGAATCAATGAAGGTATCCTGAAAGAAATAACGGGCGGTGATGAGATGAGTGGTCGTGCGCTTTTCAAGAACACAATTACATTCGTTCCGCAATTCAAATTGGTCGTATGCACAAATGTGCTCTTTGATATCAAGAGTAATGATGACGGAACATGGCGTCGTATCCGCTTGTGTCCTTATAAATCGAAATTCTGTGAGGAACCGAAATCCGACGACCCGGATGAACCGTATCAGTTCCTTATTGACAAGAATCTGGATGTCAAAATCAAGACATGGGTAAATGTCTTTATGGCGATGCTCGTCAAGAAGGCATTTGAAACAGATGGGAAGGTGCGGACGTGTGCGGCAGTTACTGCGAGCAGCAATAAGTATCGTAATACACAAGATTATTTGTCGGAGTTCTTTCGAGACAAGGTTCGTCCCGTGGCCGACGAAGATACGTGTATCAAGAAGACCGAATTGTATGAAGAGTTCAAGAAATGGTATGTCGTCCAACATGGTAAGAATATCCCGAAAGGCAATGAACTCTATGACTATATGACGAAGAAATACGGTAAACCATCGGGTAAAGGGTGGAAGAAATGCCGGATCGTTTATGATGATGACGAAGACAACGCAGAAGACAGCAGCAGTGGCGGTAGTGCGGATGATTAATGCCGCCGCAGCAACCACGACCGAGTACATGAAATCCTTAATACCAAAAACTCACATTTTTTAAACCAAGCATCCGTGTTATTTCGGTCAATCCATTTAATATCCATAATACGATTTTCAATATATATTTTGGATATACGCCTAATAATATAAGAATAATGATATTCCGTTTGTCGTAACCTACATAAGATGAATAGAAATCGCGTATTGACATATAAACAAATATCGCAAACACCGCATAATAAACGAATATAAACATATCTTCTACAAATGAAAGACTGTTATACTGGTCATAATTGTACAACGCCTGTTGTTTGTATAAGTCAATATCTTTCTTCTGATTTTCAAGAGAAGTTTTTACTGTATTCGTTCCCACAACTAAATTGGATAATGAATTACTGACACCTGGAACCTGACTATTTAAAGTAACTGCGACTGTACGATACACTGCAAGTTTCTTTTCGGCTTGGTCGAATAAATAATTAATAGTTGAAATGTACTCGTCTTTTTTTCTGTGCGCTTCTTTACATGATGCTTCATTAGATGATCCGGTACAAATGGTATAATATTGATTCCATGGTAATGTTGATTTACTTGTGTCTGATGTTGTTTTATCAATTTGATTGTATCGCGGAAGACGTTGATTAAATGTGCCTTTATCTACATAAGAATTCTCAACATTATAATAATCAAACCCTTCAATGACGCTACCGCTACGCGTTTGAAATTGTTCAACATTTGTCGTCATCGGTTCTACATCATATATATTTTGTTCCTTCAAGCGATTTTCTTCGACACGATTGAATACTTTGACGTAGTTATTGGCCTTTTCAATAACGAGACCTACCGACTTATTGCACTTTTCTTTTGTGGTTAAATGGTCCTGGTGCGCCGTTATTATTTCATTTTGTCCGGCCTTTCCATTTACTAAAGTTGTATATCGAACACTTGTTTTTACAATTTTATTAGGACAATTAATATTTTCATTACGTGCATTTTTCCATTCCCTATACGCTTGACCTAAATCAAATTTGTCTTTTTCTGGACCTGTAAACCCACCTTGGTCCGCAGTCCTACTCACGATAATCATACCAGCTTCAGCATTTTTTAAAACCTGTTTGAATGATTTTTGACCGCCTCCACCTCCTCCTCCACCCCCGTCTCCAGTGTCCCTTTTCACAGTTTCCGGCGAAATAATCGAGTTTCCTTTATCGGTTGAACTTTTCATTAACTCCTCTCCATCTTGGGCTTCTTTTAGAAGTTCGGGTTCAATACCGTCGGCGTCACTGAAATCAATACCCATATAATCTAATCACTACTATACTTATTAGATTATAAAATATAGTCTCTCCCGCCAGACTACATCACTCCTGAAATCATACCCAATGTCGACGGGTTTGTCTCCTTTGAAGTGAATGCGGTAACAATCTTGGTAGATGAGAATCTGGCTGCTTCATTAAGTGCTAATCCGGTGATGGTGACGATGATTGATCCAGCAGTTATACCACTAGAACCGACTGTAAGAATATATTTATCGTCGGCTTTAGGTGCCGAATGGGTTAACGAAGATCCAGTAGCTGCCGCATCGGTTCCAGAGACGGCCTTCGAAAACAACCCAGGCGGTAAATTGACCGTTATTGTATCACCCGACGCCAAATTCATAGCAGTTGTTAATGTGACAGTAAGAGTGGAACTAGCCCAACTAGAACTTCCAGTAATACGCGCTCCGGGAACACATGTTGACGACGCCGGATCCCAAACAGTACCTACATTACAGCAACTTGCGCCATAGCATGGTGCGCCACTGATACCCAAATCAGATAAACTACTTTCCGATTGAATTAATTTCTGTTTATTCATCTGGTCTTCATTAAAGTTCCAATCATATTTATCAAAATCGGAATCGTTACGACGCATTATATCAAATACTTGTCCTCCAATAACAATCCCACCCATCGTAAGTATGAAAATAACGCCTAAAGTCGAAATAGAACCAGGTATTAATTCCTTCTTTCGCAATACAGCCAGTATAATCAATGCGACCGAAATATAAATAACGTTTCTCATAACGTCGGTATTGGCTTCATAATTCCGCGTATAATATGTATTGATTTGCGCCATACGGCGTTTGTTTAAATTATCACCGGATAGCGCAGCAGCGTTGGATGATGCACGGGCCTTCTCTTTCGTGATGAACTCAATCGCGGTTTTCTGGGCCTCATATAATGCACCAGACTCGAAAACTTGTCCGGCTTCTTTGATTGTTCCGTAAGTAGACGCCAATAGGGAAATCATCGCAGTTCGGACTTTTATTAGGTTGGCTGTTTCAGCGATAGTAGCGCTTGTTGATGGTAGGATCTTCAACGCATCAAGACGATCATTAATGCCTTTAATCGCTTCTTGTATTTCACTAACCGTAGAACCAGTTGATGCGGTATATGTTGACGCACCTTGGGCGATATAGGGTAAAATTCTCACTTTATTAATAGCAGCAGCGGCATCACCACCGGCCGTAATTGTAAAAGTGAAATCATCAGGTTTCGTTGTTGAATTCGAAGCAATAGTTACACCAGTGACATTAATCGTTATATTGGTTCCACTAGGGATGTTTTTGGTTAGAGTACCAAACGTTGCCGGTGACGCTGAAACGGCGTTGCTGGGTGACGGAATCGTATACCCAGATGCAGTTGCTGTGTAATTTCCGGATGTGGTTGGTAATGTAACACCAGTCGGGGGCGAATCCCATGCGATACTTAGGGTCTGCGATGTGGTTAATTCCTTCGCAAGTTTTACAGTAAATATAATATTCGCAGTTATAGCAGGATCTGATGCGGGACGACGAAGTTGAACACTGCTTTCTTGTGAGACCAATGCCAACCCTTCAACATACCGATTCCGGTAAAGGTAATCTTTAAACAATTTGGCTGAACATAATACCACTATAGCCAATAACACCAACAATATTTTAGTATCTTTATTCAGTTGATACACCATTATTATATATTGCGATGATTATTATATATTTAGATGATTATTATTTACAATCCATAAATAATAATAATATTTTATTTACTTACCACGACGTCCACCTGTTTTCGCGGCGTTTTCTTCACCGTCCATGGCACCTCACGCAGTTTCGCCTATACTATTTACCGCATTCGCCGCCGTTTCACTGACTTGGTCCGCCATATTTCGCGCACTATCGGCCGCATTACTTGCCGCCTCATTCACCGAATTCACCAAATTATCAGCACCTTCGGTGATATCTGTGGCCATGTTCTCTCCAGATTGTTGTATTGTGGCACCGGCGTCACTTAGAGCCGCTTTCATATCACCAGTTTTATCCGCAATATCGTCTAATTTCACTGCTCCGATACCGAATAAGGATGTTATAAACCCTAAAATACCGCCACCGCCTTCACTACTCCCTCCGTCATCGTTGGCGTCGTCTTGACCGAATGTTTCTTTTAATTTAAGTAGCGCCATCACCGCCAGAATTGCTAAAATACTCCAAAGAATAAATTTATACGACTCCGAAATCAATAATTTGTTGCTTTCGTCCTTAATAGCGTCCAATCGTTCGCGTTGATATTGTGCATTGCCAATTTTTGTTAATGTACTTTTAACATCCATCATTGATCTACCGTAACCGGTGCCACTGATGTCCGTTTCGAGACCTTCTTGAAATGTCATAAATCCTTCTACCGCCATCTGGTCGCCATAATCTTTAATTTTTTGACTTGTTGTATTTGATTGATCATTCACTGCATTTACTAGACCGGTTGTATCTGCTGCTGCTAAAGTCCCTTTTTTCGGTACAATCGACAAGATATCACACTTTGTTCCAGAAGTCATCGCACCGCCTTCAGGGTAATACTGATACTGTGCGCTATCGATCATATTATATTCACCATTCCCGGATGTCGCACATACTGGGTCTGTAATTGTTCCATTTATAGATGGGACTTTCAACATCAGTCTTTTAGAATGATCGAGCACACGCACCCCGACAGGATACATTTTTGTTTTATCCTTTAATTCGCATTTTCCGTCGCTGCCGCCTCCGCCACTTTTGGTATAAACAAACCCGCCACACTTATCATCTCCCTCGCACATCACTTTGCATTTTTCCATTGACGCGGTTATACTTTCGCCAACGGGTGTCGTTCGAGCCCGTTTCGCGTATTCCAATGTCTTCGGAAATGTCGTTGCGTCTACGGTGTATACCTCAAGGTCGGAAAGAGTGTAACTCTGGTTACTTCGTCCTGCACGCCCAAATGGCGCCTTTTTATCGTCTGTTAAAAATGTATACGCATTATTGCTTAACGATTGTCCGCTAATATGAATGTCATGTCCTCCACCAAATGTTGGCATATACGTTTTATTCATATATGTTGAATATGGTGGATTAGCGCCCCACGCCCCATTATTCTGCGTATATTTATTTGTCCCGTCATACAAAAACGCGGTCGGATCGGCCGCATAATTCTGTACGGTAGACGACCAACTCAACGAAGTAAACCCGCCAAGAACTTTCCCGTCATTTATAATCGCGCGGGTATATGTCGGACCTTTATTATCGCATTTCTGATGAAACGCGTCCACCCCCCAACCATCACGGGATGCTTTATATAACAGATTTGCTGCGTCCGTAAACGATCCGGCTGTTATTTCCCTGAGACTATATGAACTCTCCGCAGAGCGTGTATCATATGGTCCGACGTCGACAAATTTCATAGAACCGGATGCGTCTGCACTCCCCGACTTCATATACGATAACGCGGATTCGGGGTAATCGTGTTTCTCGCCGTTATGGTCGATATACGCAATACGTCCCACCATCCCGCGACCATTCCGATCGATCGAATCCACCCCATTCGGTCCACCGGTCTTCAATGAATAAAGTGCCACGGATTTCTGCTCCTTCGTCCGCTTTATCGGATTGTCATCCAAAAATTCATATCCTTTCGTGAGTTTACACCGATCATAATATTCTTGGACGGCAGCGCGTTCAAACCCGCTTCCATTTCTGCCATAAAGTGACCCCAACCACCCCCTAAAATCATTATTACCATAGGTGGCTAAACCAGCAACGCCATACGCCCATGCACCATTCCCATTTTTATGATAACATCTGCCACCGTCACGTTTATAATCAGTAAATATACATTTATCGTTATTTCTATGGTCGCATGTCGGATCGGGTGGGTCCGTCGAAACATCAACCGTAGTCGATTTCCCGTAGAATCGCGGTAACATGATGGTCCCATACGATTTCATAAACCCGTCCTCATTGCCATCTGCTTGACCATGATTATAACATTTTTGACCACTGTCGTCATATGATAATAATCCGTTTAGATTGGGTTCACCAGAACCTGTATATATCCAGCATCCACCCCGATTGGTCGGTTGACCGCTATCTGGCGCCGATACCAAGAAATAGGAACTGCCTAAATCCTCTGCACGACGCTTACACTGTGATATAGATACATTTGTCAGGTCACTCTGAAAAGTGAAACCGCGGTCCTTGAATGTTGATTCTTTGGCGTTATCATTTACGATATAACATCCTTGGCGGTTTGTCTTAATAGACATATCAAAATCTGCAGCCGGACGTTCCTTGACGAATACATTTTTGCGTTCATTATCGCATGAAAACAATCCACTTGAACCAGGTGATCGTCTCACATCACGAACCCCGTCATTCGTCAACATGAACAGTGGCGTCTTACGAATGGTGTCATTTTTCGCATATACCATATCAAATGGATCGATTTCACTCCACTTCACGCCAATTTCAAATTTGGTAAGGTTCCCACCGGTGACAGGACAACCTAATACTCCACCATTTTGTTTTATAGGCGATGTTTCAAACCAATTCTGCGGATTATTGGTAGTAGCGGTTGGTGCTAGCCATATTTGAAATATAAGGTCATTTGTCATATATCCATATTTTGAAACACCATCCATATCAATAACCTGTAACCACTTTTTTCGGGAATTGTCGTTTGTTGTAATAAGATTTTTGACACTGTTTACTCTTTTTTGGTGGTTTTCTTCTTGTGCAACATATTCAGCATTTTGTCTAACAATACCGTTTATCATTTGTGTTTGATCTCCTCCGTTTGTACCGGCAACACCGGCAACACCGTCAAGTCCTTCAATCGTCGATGTAACAGAACTGATAAGGTTATTCATAACATTTTGAAATTTGGCACCAATACTCAAGGACCCGGCCCCGGACCCGGACCCGGGATTTTCCGAAGATATCACGCCATTATTCGCGTCGTCAATATATGACCCTTTATTTATTAACTGTTGCTGTGTCGCGTATGAGTTTTGGACGTGCCCCGAATCCACACCAGCTTGTTTTACTAAATCATTTGAATTTTGATAAAACATTTTATGATTACTACTATATAATCATAAAAATATTATTGTTTCATTATTCTTCTGAATCATCTTCTCCGCCCATTTTCTCCAAACTTGCAAATGTATCGCCGAAAAACGATTTAAAGGACGCATGTAAAAAGATAACAATCAAAAACAGAAATGATACACCGACCCACCACATTTGCCCAGTCCAAAAATCAGGGTCGGATATATATCGCCAAATCATCATGATATTTCCTTTCATGTCCCATCCAAATGAAGAGAGAATCAATAAAACGGCTACAAATGCAACGACGCCCCAATTGGTCCACCATCCCCACGATACATATTTCGAAAGTTCGGTCAACTGTTCCGGGATTGTAAGTTTGGATACATACGACGTATACGATATTATAATAACTATACCAATAATGAAGTAAAATACGAATTTGTATTTGCGTGATGTTAGTGTTATTTGTTTATTAATATCCTCGTAGATATTATTCAAGTTTTTGCGTTGATCGATTGTTTTATAATTGTCGGCAATTTCGGTCGAACTTGAATTCATATACTGGTTGATTTTTTGAATAACGGTTTTTTGGTCGGCCGATGTTTTCGATAGTGCAGAAAGTTCGCTGTTAATTGATGAACCCGCAATAAGGGCGATTTCTTCAATTAATGAGTCAATATTTGATTTCAAATCAGCAATTTGGGTGGCTTCGTTCAACTTATCGGCCGATGTTATACCGGATTTTGTATATGTTCTTGTCACACTGTCTGAGTCTGTAAATCCCTGTCCTGAATTGGAAACCATAGTCGAATATCCTGGTGCGTCTGTGATATAAGAGGCGTCTGGTGGTGCGTTCCAAATAAGACCGTAGCACTGCTGATTCCACGAAGCGTCGCCTTTATTGGTCGCGGTGTCCGCGCCGGTATATACAACTTTTTGAAAGATTCGTTCGTCTCTTGAAGCCGACATCCAACATTCAGCTGCAGTAGGCGCACCTGAAGATACAAACTTCCAATATTCGCCAAAATCTTCACCGGGGGAAATACCCGGCGGAGGATTCGTTGTTGATATTGCGTTTTTGTTTGCGGTGGGGGTCATCGCAGAACTAGAAATTTCTTGATATCCATTAACCGTATTCGTATAACTGTCATATTTTTGCTGAAGAGTCTTTAATTCGGCTTGTTTAATGAGCAGTTGGGAAGAATCCGAATAACTCATTTTGATAATATTACAATATTACAATATATACAGATTATAATTATCACATACAGTTATAAATCCGTCTCTTTATTACGTTGCCGTATATACGGTATCTGAATCGTTGCGCGTGATATCAACATTAAGATTGTATGTATACGAAAAATAGTAATACACGGCAAATATAACAATAAGCGACATAATAACTACGCCTAATAATGATACTCCGTTTGATTCACCGCCTTCGCTACTACTGCCGGCGGGGGCGCCGGCGCTTCCACCGTCACCCCCACCGCCAGGCGATACAAACAGAAACGCGAACTTGAATATCATCAATACTGCGACCAATATAACAAAACACCAGAATACGTATACTGCTGGATAATAATAATCACCAAACCATGTTTTAATTTGGGCTAAAATATCTTCGTCTAAATTGCTCCATTTTTCTGCAAACGTCTTGTCTCGTTGAATAATTGTCGTATTGGCCGCATTATTCAGTATGTTCTGATTCTCGTTCTTTATTTCATTTACAATGTCATCTATTTTTTTCTTCAGATCGACCAGTTTGGTATTGATAGTCGGGGACACACTTGCGCGAAAACATTCGCTATCCGCCTTCATTGGTGCGTCACTTGCAGTAGGCAGTGCCTTATACTGGTCCGGGGATAATTCTACAGGTTCACCGACAATTGCCGTCAAACATGATGAATGCCGCTTATCAGGCCAGACCCCCTTTTCATAGACGTGTTTCTTGCCTTCTACGTCAACCCACGCGTATTCGGGGTCGGTTGAACTGCTTTTCACATTTTTGGTTGTTAAACATGGTGTATAACCCACCATATCATAACTGACATAATCGGCAAACCGACTAAAACCGGCGCTCCCACTAATATCCACAAATGACGTTGATGCGATTTTAAATGGGTTGGCCTTGTCGTCACTGGATAACACAACATTCCTTGAAATATCCGGACACGTCTTACTATCGTATAACATTACAGATGATATATCCTTATAACGATGTGCATACCCGAATGAGTTTACATAATAAAATGCGGCGCTTGCGTCTGTCCCTGAATACGAAATATCGCGGACGAGTTTCCCTGTATATTGACTATTGGTTTGCAGAAACCGTGATCGTGTAAGTATATCATCCGTATATAATCGATACTGTGTCGTATAATCCGTGGTTAGTTCGCTTAATTTCTTTTCGAGATCCAGCAGTTTCTGACTTTTCCCGGCGCTGGTTGTGCCTGATGTAGTAGTGGTGATGGTCGACGATGACGAAGACGAGCCACTCACGTCATTTGACAACCCCTCTTTATAAGATACAACCCCCTGTTGCGATTCAGTAAATGGTTGGATCGGATTTTTAACCGTATCATATTTTCCGTAAGAAAAAAGGTCGCCCTGAAGCAAATTCAAATTAACACTTGTTCCAGTAAGCATTCCTTCTGTATTCTTTTGAGAAGTGGGTTTGTCGGCACTCACGCCAGTATCCGCGGAATAATCTGTCATAAGGGCCGATAGGGTATTATCTAAAGCCGCGTCATTATTGATTGTTACAGGTGGTTCACTCTTTGCATTGGGTTGAAAATTATCAATTGAAAAAGGTGTCGCGTTTGGAAATAATGGTGATTTTTCTTTATTATACGGTATTTCTCTAGCTATAATATTTGACATTTATTATGTTATAAGATATCTAATATTATAACATATAAGAAATCCGGACAGGTGCCGGAGTCCGCGGTCGATTCGATTCCATCCCATTACTGTTGCTTTAATGTGTATGAACTATTTTTGAATAAGTTTCCAATATCAAAATGAGATCGACCACTACTTCCCAACCCTAATCCACCAAACCGACTAAATAATCCTCCACTACCTCCAACACCGAAACCGAATAAACCACCGAGACCTCCACCACCACCAGCGCCACCAGCGCCACTAAAAAACTTCTGGGTCAATTGTGATCCCACCAATATTATACCCACCACAATTAAAATGATATTCAGGAATTTCTCTCGATATATCTGATTTTCGCGGTAGGCAATTTCTTGTAATGTATTTTTTATGTCACTACGTTGGTTATATTTTGAAATAGCGTCTCCTGATTTGGCATCTGCTGTTATTGTGGTAGTTAATCCAGATATTAAATCATTTGTTTTTGTGTCTAATATTTCGATGACCTTATTCAGTCCATATATTCCTTTGAATTCACTCGACTGGTCACTAAAATTGGTTAGGTTTGTTATTGAAGTTGGTATCGTATCGTATGTCGTCTCGCTATTATCATTGGCACCTTTCATAATAACCGAAATCATTTTTCTATAATCACTATCGCTGATAGCAGTTCCAGTAGCTGTCGCCATAGTATCATAAAACCGATTAATTTTGGTTGCATCACTATTGCTTTTTGGTTGGTTTCGTAAATAGTAACTGGGTTTATCTTTATTCGTATCTAGAGTATCGGTGGTAAGTTCTACAGTAAAATCTTTATGTAATTTATCGAGTATTTTTGTTGCGTTACATACAAATACATCTGGGGTTGTTGCTGTTGCGTCTTTTGGTACTGTGTACGCTACACCATTTATATTATATGATTCTAGTGCAGCACATGACATGTTTGTCTATTTATTATTTCAATCAGTTATTATAGCAACATAAAAAAATATAGTCGATTTCATTCCATTCCATTCCATTCCATTATTTCGCAATACAATAACGATAGTATAAACTCGTCACCGATGTTTTGCTCGGACGCGTTATTTTACAAACCTGTCCCGGTCGCAGTCCAATCGCCAGCGCCACGGGGTCATATCTCGAAATGCTAGGCAATTGTTTCATATCCGTAATATTGTATTTCTTGACGACGGTCTCTTGCTCGGTTTCACTTAAAACAACGTGTTCTGGAACATATTGATGTTCCAAAATATTGAATTGAAGACGATCGAGTGAATAAATCACAATGAAGATCCGGTCCTTTTCCCAAATCTCATTAAGAATATTGATAATCGTGTCGTTTACCTCCTGTTTCATAACAATAATAAGTGTGTCAGTTGGTTGAAGAGCCTGCTCTAAATAATAGAGATCATCAATCATATGGTTGATATTTTCACGGCGAAGTGTTTTGGCTAAATGATACTTTACATATACTTTCCGGGATGGATGGACGTCCTTTTCAGTCGAAAGCAGCATATCCAGTTGATTGTTTGCATACATCGTTTGGATCTCGGCTACACCATAATCAGTATAATTCGACACATCCAGTCCCTGCTTTTCTAGTTGTTGAAGAAGGATGTTTCTTGATTTGAATAGGGTGGAAATCGTTCCACTGCTTATGTGGGTCGTCGTATTAGATGCCATTGTGTGATGAGCGCTTCTTGATATATAATAGTAATAAATCTTTATATTATTCAATTTATTACTATAAACTTGCAGATTAGTATTTTATAGTGAAGGCCCTAACACCAGACGCATTTGGTGCGGATGACGGCGGTGCGCCACCTACTTGTGCTGGTGCGGTCGTGTGCACCGGCGCTTGGGTCGGCACCTGCCCCCCCACCTGACCCGGCGCCACCGCCTGTCCTGGCGCCACCGCCTGTCCTGGCGCCACCATTTGTCCCTGAAAAGGCATCATTCCGGCCATCGGCATTGTTGCAACTACAGGAACATTCATCATTGTCATATTACTACCTAGATTACTTCCACCAGAGCCACCGCCCATTTGTTGAAATGGTGAAGTCGACGCCGGCGCCATTGACGCCAATCCTGGATGACGAGAATTCAAGTAACTTTCAAGAACACCAGTAGGAATCTGGGGGATGAACTTGCCGGTCTGACCGTTAATGTTGCCGCCACGTCCGCCATGTCGACTGCCGCCACCACGTTGGTCATCTTCATTTTCAAATATAGAAGAATACGCTGGTGATCTCGGGGTGCTCGGTTCGCTTACGCCCACACCTGTGCTCGGTATATTTTCATCATCATTGCCATATTTCTCAAGCATTTTCTCATTAAATGTTGCAACAGCGCCACGCAAACGATTGGCGTCCTCTGCGCCGCCACCTGCACTACCCGCCCCCGCGACAGGAGAATCATCCCATCTACTACTATATTCCGGCGTCCTTGGCGCTGCCTCATCCATTACAGCGTGTTCTCGACCCACACTTAACTCAAGTTCTCGGCGCAGTGTATTCAGCGTCGTGCGTTCGTCCGTAAGTCGCGTCATTTGGACTTTCAGACGCTCTTCATCCGCAACATTTCCTTCTCTCTTGGCGCGCTCGATTTCACTAGATACGCGCGCCAATTCCTTCTCATTAGCTGCAATATTTCGCGAGTTTTCATAAAGGACATCGTTGTTCTTTTCATACGCACTGCGCGACTGTCGTGTAATCCGTTTTTCAATGAGTGTTATAATCGCACGAACCCAGTTCAACGGTTTACGTGTTTTACGCAATTCTTCTACCATATCACTTGGGGCAATCGGGGTATCATCAGGATACACAAGCATTCCAGATAACCAACCATCTGGAAAATGTGTAGGATAATCTCGCTCTCGTCGACGTCCACTAATCGTCCATTGATCGGTGGGTTCGCCATTTTTATCCAGAATAATGGATTCAAGAACAAGGTCTTCGCCAGTCATATTACTACTAGGATTAAACGTGTTAGCATTTCCACCGCTCCTGCTGCTGTAGCGTCCTTTCAACTGGCTGACTACATCTGGTTTCAATGCAAATCGCCAACCAAAATTATGAATACTCGTCTTTGTATCAATATCCAAATCCACGAGGATTTCCTCCGGATGTTCATCCGGATCAAATTGTTTCATAAACTCACCCGATCCCAATATATATGTCGGACCTTCCTCCTCCTCCTCGCTACGACTCGGCAAATAAACCCGACTTCCCTTTCCAGTTTCATCCTCATCGGCACCCGCGACACCTTCATACGCCTTTCCTGCTGGAACTGGAGGTCGCGGTTTTAGACCTGCCGCGACCCTATTTCTCTCGATGATATCATCAACACCCATCGCACCCTTTCCATCTTTCAACAACTTATACACATTATTAGAATACGACATACTCGGAAGTTGGTCGATATTATCATCAGTTATAATACGCATCTGAACATTCATAACTAGTAATTCTTGCATAAGTAATTTGAGACAGTATGGAATACGCACAATACTAAATGACCGCCCAAACTTTGTCATTTGAATTACGCTTGCGCCGCTCGCACCCGCCCCGCCCGCGCCCCCCGCATCCGTCAATCCCCCAGAATATTTAATCGGTCCATCCACCATCGGGCTCATAAACAAATTCTGGTTTGGATTGTATATCGCAATCATACCCGACTTATTACAAACGGCCATATGATATTCGTCACCGCGCACCATCAATGACTCATTCAGGAAGTGTGCCGCACCGTGCCCCAATATCCCATCACGCTCCATTTCACCTACACGAAGACCGCCATCGTTCGCACGACCTTGGACTGTCTGACGTGTGAGTTGAGTTCGTGGACCCTGTGATCGATAATTGATTTTGTCCTTCACCATCTGTTTCAGACGCATATAATACGTGGGTCCGATATAAATATCACTCTTTATTTGCTCACCCGTCATTCCATTGTATAGAATCTCAGTTCCGGATGAATGATATCCGTATTCTGTCAAAACCGACCCGAACGATTCGTGTTTGGTCCCGTTATTCGTAAATGCGGTACAATTACCGAACCCGCCATGAAGAACACACGCCTTCCCCATAATCGACTCGATGAGTTGACCGATTGTCATACGTGTTGGAATCGCGTGAGGATTAATAATAATATCCGGTCGAATCCCGTCCTTCGTAAATGGCATATCCTTCTCCGGAATAATCAATCCTACCGTCCCCTTCTGACCACAACGAGAGCAGAACTTGTCACCGATTGACGGAAAGCGTTCCTCGCGGATCCTGACTTTTCCGATACGAAATCCTGTCTCGCCCTCTGTCATAAATGCTTTATCTACGAAACCGAGTTGCCCCTTCTTCGGCATCGTAGACATATCTCGCATTTGACCCCCTTCATTTTGGATACTAACCGACCCCATACCAATAACGACTTTCTTGTCATCCATTTCGGTGTTTTCGCGAATAAGACCATTATCATCGAGATAGCTATAATCATAACCGGGTTTAATACCGATCGCCCCTTCTTTCTGTATATTTGCGAATCGGGTGTCCCGTTGGGCTCCGCGAACACTACTGCTTTCTTCGCGCGCTTCATACATATTATAATACGTGATTCGAAACATTCCGCGTTTGATCGACGCCTCATTGAATAGAATAGAATCTTCTACATTGTACCCATTGAATGACATAATCGCAACAATGGCGTTGAACCCGCATGGATGTTCTTCATGATTAATCAGGTCGAGGTACCGACTTTTCACGATGGGAGTTTCGCCGTTATTGATGACGACACCCATTTTATCAATACGGACTTGGTAGTTACTGTGATAGAGTGACGCAGCTTGCTTGGCTTGTCCACATCCAAAGACATTACGGGCGACGGGGTTATTTTCCGGGAAGCAGATTTGGTTTCCCATGACGCCCATAACAAGTGACGGGTGGATTTCGACATGTGTGTATTGTTTTCCGTCGGCCGATAATGTGTGTCCGCGCTTAAGACCGTGTTTGTCGCGCTTACGGCGGTGACTACGGCGGCGTTTGCGGTGTTCCGCGGCTGCTCCGCCTCCGCCGTCGCTTCCAGCGCCACCTGATTGTACTTCGTCTTCCGTTTTTCCCGCACCTGATGCTGATGCAGCGTCCTTTCGCAGTTTATCACGCACGCGTCGACTCACTTCTCGAGCCTTGGCGAGGGTTCTAGGCGTTAGACCTCCAGATTCACTAGGAATCTGTGACACTTGACTTTTTGCGTCTTCGCCGCCGTCGCTGTCGCTGCCACTTCCGCTTCCGCTGTCGCTTCCACTGTTGCTCATCTTGCTCTCATCCGTAACAAGCACCGGTCTTTCGAATTTATGACTCATTGAAATCAATGTGGATTCCGTCTCCGAAGTATCGATATATTCGATAATGGCTTGTGTCGCCTTCAAACGCCGGAAATCCTCAATCGTATTTACACGCGCGACATCCTCCGTCACTTTCTGTTTTGCGGACAACGCGGATGTATCATGTGCACGACCATACAATTCATCGATTGTATAATAATTACAGTGCGACGGATTGAATGTCGGGTCTGATTTCGCGGTAAATCCCGTCGTCATTTCGATCCACGACGCCTTTCCACCGCGTATCATTTCCAAGATTTCATCCTTGTCATAACTAGGTCGCCCCGTCTCTTCATCAATATAGAAAATAGGGCGACATAAACGTCCAGCATCCGTATATACATGAATTTCATTGTTTTTAATATCCCATCGGCAACTGATATAAATCGGGATTAGTGCATTACGCCTATGAAGTCGAATAAGACGCATTGTTTCTTCGGGTCGAGTCACTGCACCAATCCATGTTCCATTGACAAACACCTTTGTCGTATAATACAGGAACATCCGTGTGCTTTCTTCCAGAAGGTGCATTTTCACGACTTCGCGCAACCACTGCATCATGGGATATCCCGAACAGTGGTTTGTGATTCGTGTGCCAAACGCCAGATGTTTATGAAACCCGATATTCGCACCATCCGGTGAATCAACCGGATCAATCATCCCCCATTGAGACCCATGAAGCATACGCGGTTTCACGATCTTCGCACTACTGTCCATCGGAAGATTGATTTTACGCAGATGTGAAATAAACGAATTGTATGATAACCGATTAAGATCCTGGATGACCCCTATCCGCTTCGTATGCTCCGTCGCACCCCAATTTCCTTTAAATGCTTTTTTGAACCCGTTTTCAACGATGCGTTCACGGAAGAATTCCTGGTAATTCATCTGGATAAGTCCGACGAAATTCTTCTCGTATTTCTTGGGGTCTTTGAAATATTCGCGGTCCATCGAGAGACGGATATGTTGTTGCTGAAGTGCATAATACTCCTTGAAAAGATCGAAAATGAGAGTCCCGCTTAATTCGATACGCTTAAATTTGAAACTGTCGCGGTCGGTGGGGGCGTCGATTTTGAGAGATACACGGAGTAATTTATAGACCATATTTCCTAAGAAATACGCCTTCTGGATATAATTCGTCTCGCCCACCTGGGGGAGGAAATAGTTCATCAGGATATCATGGACTTGCGGTATAGTTTTGGATTTGGTGAGAGTCGCAATGAACTTGATTGCACCTTCCTGTGTGAATATTTTGTTGGCGTCGTGGATGGACGGGATGAAATTATCGAGGAGTTCGGCATTTTCATCGAGGTCAAGAAGACAGAACTCGAGGATATCACGGTCGGATATGACGCCGAGAGCGCGCATCACGATGAAAAGGGGGACAGGTGAACGAACGTTGGGGATATTAACGACGATTTGTTTATTGGTGAGGAGGGTCGTCGGAGCGACGATACGAACAGAGAGGGTGCGCTCAGGTTTGGACGCATCCTCACTCACGGTGCGGATATCGGCTGCATGCGTATACATATTGTCCTCGTTGTTTTCGCGGATATAAAGCATATTATCCGCGAATTTCTCCTGCGAGATAATCGTCTTTTCCTTGCCATCGATGATGAAATAACCGCCATAATCGTTTTTACATTCGCCCATATAGAAACGGGCTTTCGGTTCAAGACCGTGTAAAATACAGTGATTCGATTGGATCATAATGGGGAACCGACCAAGAAGGATTCTCTCGAGAGTGGCGGTTGTGACTTCGACGCGGGACCCGACGCCCCCTGCTCCGCTGTCCGGAACAGCAATCTTAAATACGACATCGATGTCATAATGAATCGTAGTTCCATATGTCATATTACGCAACCTAGCTTCATTGGGGAACATATAGTGTTCGCGGTCATCGTCGTAGATCACCGGTTTTCCGAAATAAACTTTATCGCCATTCTTTCCACCTAAATATAATTCACAGCGAAGATTGAACTCTTGCGTATCTGGATCCTGTTCTTTCTGTAGGATAATAGGGTTTCTCTCGCGGAATATCTTGAAAATCCCTTTCCCGAAGAAATCATTGTATGAGTCTATATGGTGACGAATCATCATTTGTGGGTCGTCATTGAATAGACGCTTGATTACTTTCCACGGAAGTTCTGGGTCAGAATCCATACTCAGTATATACTAATATACTATACTATACTATATACTCACAATATTTAACGAATAACTGCGTATATGAAATCATAATGAAAATTGTTTATTATGATTTACACGAAGTATACGAAGTGCTTGAATGCGCGCGCGCCTTAGAACCGCATCAACATTCCGCCAAACGCGTCATTATTGCTTTGAAGTTGAATTGCGACACTCGCCTCATTTAATTTTCCGGTATTCTTGATTTCGGATGCGACGACCATCAAGATCAATAATAACAAGATATATGGAAGAAGAACGATGAACCACGAGACACGCTCATAACCACGCGAGCATAATACATCTAAAAACCACGTCCAGGCAACAATAAAGACGATTTTAACGATAAATACCATCGATGTATTGGCCACATTACAACTGACATTACCGAAACAATATGAATGCGTATTTTCGATATTGTCATAAATCATAAGGAATAATGAAATAACGGAAATGAAGAAAAAAACAAATGCGGGGGTGCATAATGATCTAATACGGGTGATAACGTCCATATTACAGTATATAATGTGTGTATAAATGTGTGTATAATGTGTGTATAATATGTGTATATATTTTATACACACAATAATATACTAAATAACGACTATCGTCAATTTACTTCAATGCAATCGGTTGTGCGATAGGTTGTGATGTCGGACTAGATGACACAAACGGGGTTGCTGAACCTTGTATTCCGCTAACAATACTGGCGGGTGTCTCCAATAAATAATTCCCGGCACCTTTTGCGAATTCTGGAGCATATTCCATAAATCCGCCGCCATTCTGACACGCAATCCTGCGCGATTTGCCCGTGGCGGACTTACGACGGTTCTTCGAACCACTACGACCACGACCACGACTGCGACTGCGACCGAGGCGACTGCGGCGACGACGACGACCTGCTGTTTGCGCCATATTGTGTCTTTCTACAATCGCATTACTTGCCTGAGGGGGCGCCATGGTAGACGCATTGAAGGCGTAATGATTGCCGTTGATAGAATGAGGTGCGACATCACTTCCGGCAGGACTCCCAGCAGTTTGATGATGTGTATCACTTGGTCCCCATGCCCACCCACCGGTCATACTCCCGCCACCTGTCTGATTTTGACATCCAGACTGATGCCATTTGTGTGATTTCTTTTCGGTGCGTCTACCGCGGCGGCGCTTACCCGAACTTTTCTTACTACTACGACGACTTGCCATTTGATATATATTATTATTATAATTATTGTTGTTGTTGTTGTTGTTGTTGTTGTTATAAAAATATTGACTATAAATCTACACAGTGGCGGAGCATTTATGCGACGCCGAAATTAAACAATATCTATCTCGTTTAACAGGGTATTTACATACCCTTTATTAAACAATATCTACATGAGTAAGCATATGTCTGCGACAGCACATCTTCGTGAGTCCTAGTGTATCCATGACTTCGCCTTCCGGCGTCTTGTCGATATATTCCGCAGTCAGGTAAATAACCTTGTCAACATCGAGGTCGCGGGAAAGTTTGATTTTACGCACTTCAGCTAAATAGTATCGGTATTTGTCGGCGAGAACTTTTCCGCAAGTGAAGCATTTGACGGGGATGATCATTGTTGGTTGGTGGCGGTTGACGTGAGCGAGGTTATTGATATATGATAACATATTGTTTTTATATATCAATTTTTATGGTTAAAACGACGGATTCAAAATCAACATAATTCCCGATTTTGTAAAATCGTTTATCTTGTTAGTATCACTCAATATTTCACCTAGTTTAACTTGATCGCTTGGTCCTTTACGCGAGTTGTATTCGTTTATTGCATTATTTATCTTATCATTATCAAATTTAGTAAAATCATATCCATCATTCCCCCCCCTCATCACCTTCCTACTCTTCTTCATACGACGCAACTTCCGCATCGTACTCTTACGACGGCGTCCACCGTTCTGCGACTGCGACTGGTTTTGTGATTGACCTTTATCTTTTGAGTTTGATCTGTCTTTGTCATTTCTCTTGGTACGCGACCGCGACCGTGACGGTGACTTTGACTGCACCAAAGGGTATCCGCCGGTCTGCTTCTGGTTCATTATATCCGGCTATATAAATAGCGTATAAAATAATTGCTTACGTTCGTATGGCGCCCTTGTTCATACACCCGCGCCCACCAACGCACTGTCCTAAATAATAATAGTAGTCAATATCGCGGGCCTGATTCTGGTTATCCACACGATCAAACGGCGTCTTTGAATTTCCCGCAACGCACTTCCCAGGAACTGTCGCACTAGCCCCACTAGGATCATCCGCGTTCGCCTGAGCCGTATTCATTACAACCGTCGGATCATTATCGCCTTCAAACCCGACATATTTCGTCCATCCACAGCAGCATTTCGTCCCGCACATCATTCGAGACGTCACAGAATTACACGCTTTCTCTAAATCCTCAGGCGATTTCTGGTTCATGACACAGAATTTATCGCTACATTTCGTATGTATATTCTCCAATTCTGCGTCAGTGTATTTGGTCCCGAACGCCTCTTTAAGTTCGTTCCTGATACTTAAAGTGGGGACAGTCCATGGAACATCGGTGGGGAGGGCGCGGGACTCTGCGTTGCTGGGGGCGTTGAGACCAGTATTCGGTTCAATATTCACCGTTTTATCAATATATTCTTTTTTAGGTCCGGTCGCCGCTGCCGCCGCCCCCGTTGCACCTGCGCCGCTACTATTCGCGAATTCGATATATAATACACCTCCCAACAAAATAAACACAACCACAATAATCGCGCTTATATTCTTGAAAAATGATTCGCCTAAACTGGTTCCTTTAAATGAAGATACACTGCTTTCTGCTGACGAACTAAGGAATCCGCCTACGGTTGATGCACGGGCAACAGATGCGTCTTTAATTGCAGTCAATGTGCTTGATACTTTATCCATAGTTACATTATGGATAGATAATATCATTGCGGCGGCGTCGGTGTCGTCGGTGTCGTCGGCGTCGGTGTCGTTGTCGTGTTCCGTTTCGCCACAATCCGCACACCTTTCCCCGTTTTCACTTTAATGTGCTGAACTCCTGTCGTATGTATTTCGTGATGACATTCTTCGCATAAAGACGCCAGATTTGCTGGATGGTTTTTATGCATATGTCCTATGAAATTGTCTCCGTCAGCACACACTTGATGCTGTAGATGATGAATTTCCGTCCCGCGAGCCTTTTCGCATAATTCGCATAATCTGCGTAGTTTCGCAGCATTATACCTCGACGGTGTTGCATCGTCTAGAATACTTGCCGTCGGCGTTTTTGTGCTGACCCCGCGATATTTCACCCTAATCGTGTTGGCGTTTTCCAAGAAATCATCCGGCAGGTGAAGTGATTTACATACTTCGAGTCCATACATGCTTTCGCCTGCACCGTCCTGGAGTTTTCGGTCATAGACGAGAGTGTCGCGTGATTTATCATAGAATACGCGCATATGTGCGAGGCGAAGTCGCGGTGACATCTCTCTAATTTCGCTATAACCAGCAATTTCATGGAGATGGGTTGCGAAGATAAATGAAGCGCCGGTGCGATAAAGATGCTGAAGACCGGCGACGAAAATACTAATTGCCGAATCCATCTCCGTCCCAGAGCATAATTCATCACCTAGAACGAGTGTATGTGTATCCGCCATTCGCAGAATCACGCGGAGTTCCGACATTTCAACGACGAATGTGGATAGTCCTTTGAATAGATTATCATTACCGAGAATACGTGTCATAATGGATCGATAGGGGCTATATACGAATGACGATGCAGGGACATAGAATCCGGATTGCGCCATTATAACAGCGACACCTAATGCACGGATAAGACTGGTTTTCCCGACAGCATTTGTCCCATAAAGTAGCATTCCCGACACGGTCGACGCATTTGCTCCACAACCCAATTCGACATCATTGGTGACATAACATTCCTCTTCATTAATTCTCTCGATGAGACCGTGACGAAGTCCGGATGCACGGACAAATGACGGCGTATCCACGCCCGCCTCAGCGCCACCCGCAATCACCGGTCGACAGTACCGGTATTTCCGCGCAACGTAGCACCGATTCTGTATCATATCTATTGCCGATACAAATACGATCATATTCTCGAAATCATGGTAATATTCATGCAACGAATCAATAAATCTATAATAAATAAGTGAGACCATATCCGATATTTTCACACGTAACGAAACGACGGCTGCACATAATTCGTAAATTTGCTGACTATGAATATTGTTATTACTGCCCGATGCGACAGGGTATGTCAATGATGACGTATCAAATGCGTAACATACACCGCCACCACCGCAGGTGTCCGGTATATTTATCATAATCACTTTCCCGGAAGGAGGCAGTTTCTTAATCCGGTCTTCAAGTAGTTTCGTGCGTCGTTTTGTTACTTGTAATGAAATCCCCATTTTATCTGTTTCGTGGATTTTGACATAATCCAGGTCGATAGCGGTTGCGGTCCCGGTTGCGGTTGCGGTCGCGGTCGGACGTTCACCCGCGTGTATCAATTCATTCAGGGTTTGTTGGACCGCGTCGAGAGATTTCTGGGTCATCTGATACTCGTCCGTAAGTTTATCCAATTCGGCAGATATCCCACGTTTAATAATATTCGTTTCAAATAATGTATCCGTTATATTCACACACAATTCAATATTCAATGTCCTTTCAAATAAGTCAAGTAGGAGCGTAGTCTTCCCGATAATGTCATCCCTAATATTCCATCTCTCGGTCAGATACTGTGTGAGCAACATATCTGTCGAAGACGCCGTATATAATTCCCGGATATGTCGAAGATTATGAAACAAACAGAACATATGATAAGGTGTAATCTTGCGTAGAATAATATGTCGGTGTAGTTTTTCGATATCTTTCATATTGGATAATCTCTCGCGCATCAAGAGAAACCCGAGTCCCGACGCCCCCACGTCCGTGATCGAGAGAATATGATCAGTGATGGCGTAATCTGCTGACAGATGTTCCACACAGAATGTCGGATGTAAAAGAGCGTATTTATACGCACGAGAACCCATAGGTGTAATTGTATAATTTAATAGAGATAGTACTGAACTCAGGCGACCACCGCATCCCCCGCCACCGCCGTTCCCGTCATCTATTATATTCAGTTGGCGTAATGAATGATTCGCAAGGACCAATCTCTCGGACATATTTTCAAAGACGGGTTCTTGGATCTTAGAAACCAGGTTCGGATTATGTTCGTAGATGAAGTTCAGAAGAAAAACAAGAGATTGGGTTGCATATTCATAGTTCATAAACGATTGTTCGAGAGATTTGGCGAGACCATCAGGAAAGAATGTATTCAGTACTTCCATTTGATATATTTGTTTAGTACACCGAGATGCTTTCACTGTACCTGGTCCGGACCCTGACCCCGGCGCGCCTGTTCCATCCGTTACACTAGATACCCGATGTATCATTTTCGCCTGTATATTTGTATAATGAATAACGTCTTCAACTTCTCTCGTCGAGAGATTAGATATAATAATAACTTCAGATGGTCCATAGGACGAGACAAATCTCTCGACTTCATCATAAGTAGTCGGATTATGTGTATCCTTATTCTCTGTTTCGAAGATGGTCGATCGACCTGTATAAATATCAATATTCGTCATTCCCATAATCAGCATCCCGTTCCGGGATATTTTCTCAATCCAGATACATGCGATATTATTAGACAATGCGGCGCTAGCACCGCCACCGCCACCGCCACCGCCCGACGTAATATCCGTCGAAAAGAATGTCCCCGGCGAATAAATCCCCTGTAAAATACGAACCGGAGGATTCTTCACGCCGTCCTGGACATAAACCACAGCAGTATATCCGGCCTCTTGTATTTTCTTCAAATACTTATCCAGTCCATAATCGCGAAACCCCGCCATGACGAACCCGGGCGTTTTATTGGCTTTCGCCAGTTCGCAAATAGAGCAGAAATCGTCGATACGACTTCCAGAACATGTCACGCCTGCACCCGCCGTCGAGACCCCTGCGGGCGGAGTAATTAATTGTCCATAGACTTCGAAGAACGCACCGACCTGAAGGAGAACGACCGTATTTGGACCATATTCCGCCGTATATCTCTCGGTTAATGTAAAATACTCTTTAATAAGTGCCATCGTGCGTCTTATGAATGAATGAATGAATCTCTCGGTGATATGATTATACCACAATGATATATATATATATATCTCGTATTATTCCTTTATTATTTATTACGACCTGACGATACATCAGGTCATACGATACCTCATATTGAAAAACAATATAGAGATATAACGATGATATATGTATATATATAACCAAACTGCGGTTATATGTCAAAAGTCGATCCAGAGTTTTACGCCAATATTACGCAACCATCATCCCGAACAAGAAGTCGCGCCGTTCCGATAGAGAGTTTTCCATTAGAGAAAAGACGGATATCACGTAATACATTATTAGACCCTTGGTGTCATGTAATTAACACACAAGGGTTATCTGCGACAAAAGTCCGCGACGCAGACGCCGACGCTGGTAAATATTACTATATCCATATTGACTCATATGACACATCTCCGATGACCACTGACATCATCAACGAGGTAAGTCCGCTTCTTGTAAACCCCTCGGAGTTCGAAACAGGTGCATATTATACATATATTGTGGCGGACATCGTTGGAAAGGACCGCGAAACCAATAAAACCGTTGTGTTGTCGCAGTCCGCACCCGCGCAGGGACGTGTTCCCCAATTATACGTGGCAAAAACAATCAACATGTATGAATTCGGGACAAAACATCAACAAATTATGTATCGAAAAGCGAAACAAGACGAGGCATTATTTGCTGAACTCGAAAAAACATACAAGAACGTCCAATACCGAATCTACGCCACAGGCGAAATAATGTGTGTAAATGCGAATACACTGATTTTTAATTTTATTTCCGGAACGTATAAAATGAAAAAACATATGACAAAGACCCGCGTTAAATATGAACACGCCTATTTTACATATATGATGCGTAATATTTCGCCGAAATATACCAATATTCTGTTTCAACAGACCGCGCTGATAGTTGAAGATGCACTCCCGCTAACGCGTCGAGAATTGTCGCGTTTGCGAAGGCATAATGTGCCGGTGTTTCTGTTTGATACACCGAGACAGTGTTGTCAAATGCGAAACGCGGTCAAACAGAGTAAAGAAGAAGCGTTACAGGATATATATCAACGCGTAAGTAACGTACAGTAATGATTATGCACGACATTATATATTCATAACCCGCGTTATCGCGGCGCGACAAACCGGGCATTCATTTTTCGCCATCTTGGAATAACACGCCGAACAACAAACCTGGTGTTCACACGGCGAGAACCGCGCGTTGACTTGGTATTTGAAACATAGAATACACTGATGTTCTTCGTCGTCGGTTTCTTCGGGTGCAGGGAGATGCGCGGTTGAATGCACAGCAGGACCGCCTCCCCACCCCGGAGGCGGAGGTATGACCACAATTCCCACGTCCATCGTAATCCGTGTATAAAACCCGCGATATCCCGCCCGAGCATATTCATTATCACACATCCTGACCCGAGATCCCGTTGCATCATTTCTCTCGAAGTATACACTATTATTTTCATTTCGAGAGATGTTAAACACAATATTCGGCACTATATTCGAAACGGGAATCGTAACGATTTGATTGACAAGAACGGTATTATTGAACGCGGAATGCGACGAATATGGCGACATATACGACTTTTTTATATTGTGGTGTTCGTCATATACAAAATCGCGATACGCCCACGCTTGATACTCGCGACATGGCAACCAATCAGCGCCGTCCATTGACGTAATAATAAACACTGAGATATCGTTCATATCTATAATCGGTGTAACTGATGACGATGCAGCCGAGACCATACTATTGTGAATTTCTTGAGTAATGATTATATTACTAGCGAGATTATTCCGTGCTCCGACACCCAACCCTGCGCCGAGACCAGTGCCATCGTTTAATTCCGGGATATCTGCTGTTCGTGCGATATAGGTCGGCAAATATGGGTCGTTGTCGGGGCGATATACGATATACTCGCCGGTGATATGTGGTTTCTCTTGATAATAATGTGGGCGGTCTTTATACCCGGCATACGTGTCGCGTATTGCTGGCGATACACCCCCTTCATTGCTTCCACGACGGGTCACAGATGAGGTCCATTCGCGTGTTCTCGTGTCTCGAATACAGATATTCATTTTACCTATTAGGATTATATATCATACTATAGTGTTCTTTTTATGTCGTATCGATCGTCCGACGATCGCACCCGAGGCGGTATAATACAATATAAAAGTATCACGTTATTATCGGGTATAATAATAGACAATGGACACTTTTCGTAAAAACAATATACCAATGATTACACTTGATGTTCGAATTTCATGCGATACATTCTGGAATTATAAATTCAATATTCCGATTCGGATAAACGATTATTATAACGAAGATATTGCGCGGAATAACCGAAATATCAATAATGGATACGGTGGACACGGCTACGGTGGACACGGCTACGGTGGACACGGCTACGGTGGCGGCGGACACAGCGGGGGTGGGGGAGGAGGCACAGCATCAGATACATGCGAAATCGGGAATATTGGACGCAGTGACCCGATGTTTATCCAATTGGAAACACACCTGGTTGATTATGTGATTCAGTATATTTATGATGATCTTATCCAAAAACGCCAACAACGCGATATTCCGATTCTTTTGAAAAAAGCGCGGAAGTTTCATATTCATGGACGTACACTGGAAGATTTGTTGTTTCCGTCGGGTAATAATATTAATACATACGACGAGGCGGGGCACTCGATGCCGGAGAATACGGTTTATATATGCACGCATTGTTAATGCGTGCCGCGATCAAGTCGCGAACCAAACGCATTGTTAGCGAACGTTCAGTGATCCACGGTGCTACGATTCACCCGACAGAAAATTATGTAATAACACCCCCTTATTTGTGTTTTTGACTTCACCGGTTAAAATCGAGTCTTCGTACATCCGACGAAGAACATCCGGTGGAGCATTAGAACCTATTTTAAGTAAATGATGTTCATATAAATGCTTACGTATTTCCCCTATTGTTTTTTGTTTCAATGCAAGATGCTGTTTCTGAATATGTCGTTGAGATTCCTTATTTTTAAGTAATACACCGACAACATCATCGTGTTTTCCAATACGATATTTCTTTTTCTGAGTTTTACGGATTTTCACACGCATTCCTGCAACATTTTCCGGATTATCAATCGGTTTTGATACCGTTTTTCTAGCACTTCCACCGACGACGCCGTTTGTAACTTCTGACGACGTCGACGTCGACGCCGTAGAACCCCCTTCATCGCCACCGCCGAACATATTCTTTATTGTTTCCACTGGTTTATTAATCAATTTATTCGCCCATTCACGAAATGTCGGTTTCGTTCCATTTTTCAGACACCCGTGAGGAGGCGCTTCTTTAATGAAGATAGATGGAAGAAACGACTCGGGTTCCTCTGGAACGTGAATAGGTAAATCATCCGTGTCCTTCGCGGTGGAATTAGTATTTGAATCCGAAGATGCAATTGTTGAATTATAAAGGTCGGCTAATTGGGTTATATTCGGCGGCGTCGACGTCGTCGTCGTCGGCAATGTATTCTGAATCATTCCAAATTGTAAATTTGATATTTCAGGTGCCATCGGCATTGACGCCATCGGCGTGACCATCGGCATCTGCATCTGCATCCCCATTGGCGCCACCGGCGCCATAACGGGTTTCATTATAGATGATATATCGGTATTGATTATTGGCAATCCAATCAATCCCGTATTTGTAATAATTTCTCCATTATGTAATGTATCCGCCACCTGATTCAACATTTTGGCTTCAGGTGTCTTTGCTTGTTCAATCATCATAGACTCACTCGATCTCCGTTGTGTCGCATTCTGTCGTTTTTTTAACGCTAATTTCCGTAAGAAATCCATTGATTGTGTAAATGATGACTCCGCATTGGGTGCTTCCTTAGAAGAACTACTATTGTCCAGTGCCAACCGGGACTGGACTTGGACCGCGTCCTTGACTCTGTCATTGTCATTATCTGATTTACGGTCACGGTCACGGTCGCGGTCACGCCCTTGTTCACGTAATTTTTGATGCTGTTTAATTCTCTCGAGTAATGTCTTTTTAAGAGTACTTGGTTGAACAATTGAACTTGGTCGCAATCTCCGATTAGTACTGCCTTTCGTTCGTCTGGTCGCGCTCTTTTTACTTCCACCACCAAACAACGAGTCAGAATTTATTGTTATACTTTTTCTATCGCTCATTATGATAATTTGTATAAATATTATAACGTGTGTATAATAACGTACACCTACCGATCTTATGATGAAGTATCTTATATATACTGTATAAGATACTACAATGGAATGGAATCGAATCGAATGGAATCGAATCACAAATAAAGTGTTTTCATATAAGAACCACCACTTCCACGTTCTTTTCGTTCATTCACTTCCGGGTTTTCAATAAATAATTTGAACCCATTTTCTAAATCAGTCATCGTAATCTCAGTTTTAGTTGAATTCGGTCGACCAAATACCCGACGACTATGCGCAATTTTTGTCTTCGTAAATAATGTTTCCATATCACGACCATATGTTGTAAAATAATCCATATGTGCGGCAAACCACTCATCGCATAATGCGTGTCCGTGTCCGTGTCCATCAGACACTGCAGAAACCGTCCAACCAAAATCCCGCACCTGTTTTTCATAAATGGATTTCAATTCGCCCGGTTTGTAGCTATCAAGTTTAAACCGCCATGTGAATCGCGAATTAAGACCGTCATTTAAACTGAAAAAACAATCATTGAGTTCTTTCTCATACCCGGCAATAATTACCATCCAATTATGTTTGTGTTCACTCAACGCCTCGCACAGCGTATCCACACACTCTTTCGCGAAACTATCCCTTTTCTCCGAATTTCCGAGAGAATAGGCCTCATCGATAAAAAGCACACCACCTATCGACGCCTTGATAATATCTTTCGTTTTTATTGCGGTTTGTCCTAAATATCCTGCAACAAGGTCATTGCGACTCACCTTCTTAAATGTTTTCTTGGTTAATATACCGAGATTACTGAAAATCCGTCCAATTATTTTCGCAACTTCTGTTTTACCTGAACCAGGCGGACCATATATGACCGTGTGCATAAAATCGCCCTTTGTAGGTGCTGTAAAATCCGTATTCGATTCGGTGTTTTCACACATCTTTTTTTTGATGCTTTCGGATATTCTCTGATTTAATGTTTTGAAATCAAATAATGGTGGAGGTGCACACCGTCCGGCATCTGCGAACATAAACGGATCCGAGAATGGATTAAATGACGGTTGCGAAGGTGGCGGTGGCGGCGGCGGCGGCGGTGGTGGTGGCGGTGACGAACCCGCATTTTTAACAACCGGAATGTGAAGTTCTTGTAAATAATAAAGAATTTGATCAACTATCGTCCTTTTAATTGTATCCATACCAATCATATTTGTCAAGTCGGTTAAAGGTTCGCGTATGGCGTGAATTGCCGTCATATTAATATTGTATTTTACAGTATCCAATAACGGATATTTATCGCATAATGCGATAAGGTCATCGATATGATTGATCTCTTCGGTTATAAACACATCTTTTATTTCGGGTGCGGGAGCGACGGGAGCGACAGGCGGCGCGACGACTGTATTAAATGGTGATGCACCACATAACGGTATTGAAAATAAAGAAGATAATTGTGCTGTAGAGTTAGATGGAACAAATGGATTAAATGTCAAATTCATAAATGGATTCACGGTTAAAGACGGCTGCTGCTGCAGTGGTGGAGGTGGAGGTACGACCGGGGCGAATTTATATACACCAGTATCATCTATATACGTATATGCTGTGCTTGTCTTATGAAAATATTCATGTAACTGTTTTTCCATATTCGCCACCTGTTTTTCATTCGCGAGTCGTTCATTCGCGAGATTTAATCGGGTCGTCGGCAACGGCGGCAAGGGCGTCGTGTCTATTTTTTGGTGTTTATTACTATCGGTATTTTCGGGAGTTGATGGCGCACGATTATGATACCACCATCGATTACGTTTTCTCGGTCTTTTTGGCGGAATATTATTGTTATTGGCATTGACATTGACGATGTTTGACATTGTTGCGATGTTTGCACAACAAGGTAGATGTAATATAATATCAAAATGAATATTTATATCTGTTTACGAGATAGAATTAGGATTTCATCATCATAACGTTATAACGATATAAAAATAAATTGATCTGTAATATAGTTTTACCCCGGATATACATACGTGGTCAAATCTCAAATGCCTAAATTAGTCAAAAAGCAAACTCCGGCAGCTGCACCCGTCGCGGCAGCAGAACCCGTCGTAGAACCAGAAACCCCAAGTTATGAAAATATGAATCCTCGTTATTCAAAATACGCAGCGTCGACCGAACCGGTAGTCACGCCCAAGTCAGATGCCGAAACACTGCTCTCGCAGAAAATAAAAGATCGAATCGGAACTTATATTGAAGAACCATGGATGCTTATTGGTTCATATTTTCAAGGAAAACATTTGGACCAACTGGTCCGACATCAAATAGAGTCGTATAATGATATGGTCAACGTTCAATTGAAACGCACGGTCGATATGTTCAACCCGGTGCGTATCGTATCCGACCAAGATTATGACAAAGAAATGCAAAAACACCGTCTTGAAGTTGAAGTTTCATTCAGCAATTTGTATCTGTATCGCCCCCAAATCCATGAAAATACGGGCGCAACCAAGATCATGTTTCCGCAAGAGGCGCGACTTCGCAATTTCACATACGCAGCAATGATGACAGTTGACATGAATATCAAGTATATTGTGCGAACCAGTGCCAACCAATCCACAATCATTCACAAGAATTTCCCAAAAGTCCAAATTGGGAAGTTGCCGATTATGTTGAAATCAAGTATTTGCGTATTGACGCAGCACAATCATCTCGATCACAACGTTACGGGGGAGTGCCCACACGATGCAGGCGGGTATTTCATCATCAATGGAAGTGAAAAGACGGTCCTTGGTCAGGAACGCGCAGCCGAAAATCGCGTTGTGTGTTATAATGTCGCGAAAAACAACAACAAGTGGTTATGGGTCGCGGAAATTAAGTCCATCCCAGACAGCAAATGCATTTCACCGAAGCAGATCAATATGATGGTAGTTACGAAACAAAATGGGTTCGGTCACCCCCTTGTCATACAAATCCCGCGTATGAAGCAACCGATTCCCCTGTTTATCGTATTTCGTGCACTTGGCGTAATGTCAGACCGCGAGATTTGCGAGTATATAGTATATCAAATACGTACGAGTGCGAGCGCGAGCGCGGGTGACGACAATAAAACCAAAATGTTGGAGGCTCTTCAGGCGTCCATCATCGACGCCAACCATATTATGACCCAAGAAGACGCGGTCCGATACGTCATCTCCCAAGTGATATTTACGCCAATCAATATGGATAAAGATACCGGCGCGATGAAAAAGCGTGAATTTGCTCTGGAAGTGCTTAACAATGATCTATTCCCTCATTGTAATACGGGGAAACAGCGGATATTCTTCCTGGGTTATATGGCGCATAAACTGCTTCGTGCGTTCTTTGGAATCAGCAAACAGGATGACCGCGACTCCTATTTGAATAAGCGCGTGGATTTGACAGGACCACTATTGAATAATCTATTCCGCAATTATTTCAACAAACTCGTTAAGGATATGTCGAAACAGATTGTTCGCGAAATCAATACGGGATCTTGGCGTTCAACGGAAGACTACCTGAATATCGTCAATGACACGAATATGTATAAAATCATCAAATCAACGACGATTGAGAACGGGTTGAAACGCGCCCTGTCGACAGGCGATTTCGGAATCAAGAGTCTCACCAGTAACAAGGTCGGCGTCGCACAAGTGTTGAACCGTCTTACCTATTCATCGAGCCTGAGTCACTTGCGTCGTATCAATACACCGATTGACAAGAGTGGCAAACTGATCCCGCCACGTAAATTGCACAATACATCGTGGGGGTTTCTGTGTCCCGCAGAGACGCCTGAAGGCGGTAGTATCGGCGTCGTCAAGAATATCAGTTATATGACACATGTCACAATCCACAGCAACCCAGTGTCGCTTCATACACATATTGATGAATATATTGAGCGGATTGAGACCCTTACCCCGTGCGATACGTATAATCAAGTTCGAGTGTTTGTAAATGGTATTTGGGTTGGTATTACAAGGGACCCGGTTCGTTTGTATTCCGAATTCAAGTTGAAGAAGCAACGCGGGGTTATCAATATTTACACGTCTGTGGTGTTTGATTACCCGAATGCAGAGATTCGCATCTGTAATGATGCGGGGAGATTGATGCGACCACTGCTTCTTGTGAATCCGGAGACGAACGACCTGTATATCACGCGGGAAATGTTTCAGGGGATTGCGTCGCGTGAATTGGAATGGGATGATTTGCTGACGCATATGAGCGCGAGCGCGAGCGAAGGGAGTGCGAGTACGAACGACGGAGCGATCGACGCGACCGACGGTAGCGCAAGTCACGGCGTTATTGAGTATATCGACCCAGATGAGCAGTCGTTGAGTATGATTGCGATGCGTCCAAAGCACTTGTATCGTAATGAACAGAACACGATGGATCCGTATATTTATCGGTATTCACACTGCGAGATTCATCCGAGTACTATATTCGGGATTTTGGCGTCGTGTATTCCGTTCCCAGAGCATAATCAGGCGCCTAGGAATACTTACCAATGCGCCATGGGCAAGCAAGCCATCGGCATCTACGTCACCAACTACCACCGCCGTATGGATAAGACCGCATATGTGCTAACATACCCTCACCGCCCCCTCGTGGATACACGCCTGATGCAGATGATTGAACTCGCGGAAATCCCCTCCGGCGCACCCCTCATCGTCGCCATTATGTCGTATACCGGATACAATCAGGAAGATTCAGTCCTCGTGAATCAAGGCGCCATCGACCGCGGGATGTTCTCCGCCACGATTTACCACACAGAGAAGGACGAGGACAAGAAAATCAACGGTGATGAGGAAATCCGCTGCCATCCGGACCCCTCCAAAACCAAGGGAATGAAGTTCGGAAATTATGACAAGTTGAACCAACGCGGTGTTATGCCAGCAAATACATTCATTGAGAACCGCGATATTATTATGGGGAAGGTCGTGCCGATCAAAGACAACCGAAATGACCCGACGAAGGTCGTGAAATACGAAGACATCAGTCGCGCTTACCATACATCAGAAGAATGTTATGTGGATAAGAGTTATATTGACAGCAATGGTGAAGGATACTTATTCTGTAAAGTCCGCGTCCGTGCATTCCGTAAACCGGTGATTGGTGATAAGGTGAGCAGTCGGATGGGGCAGAAAGGCACGATTGGAAACATCATTCCAGAGCGTGATATGCCGTTTACGAAGGAAGGAATCCGACCCGATATTATTATCAATCCTCACGCCATTCCATCGCGTATGACAATCGGGCAATTGAAAGAGACGCTTTTGGGGAAACTTCTTGTGAATTTAGGATTATTCGGCGATGGAACATCGTTTGGCGAGTATGATATTAAAGATATTAGCAAGGAACTTCTCAAGGTCGGGTTTGAAATGAACGGGAATGAACTTCTGTATGATGGACTGACGGGTGAACAAATCAAATCGGATATCTTCATCGGTCCAGTGTTTTACCAGCGGTTGAAACATATGGTTGCTGACAAGCAGCATAGTCGTTCGATTGGACCGATGGTGAATTTCACACACCAACCCGCGGAAGGTCGTAGTCGTGATGGTGGATTACGTTTTGGTGAGATGGAGCGTGATGCGATGGTGGCTCACGGGGCGTCTCGCTTTACGCGGGGACGTATGTATGACTGCTCGGACAAATACGAAGTCCATGTATGTCGCAAATGCGGGATTATCGCGTCATATAATGAGGAACGGAGTATTCACTTCTGTAAGACATGCGACAACCGTGCGGATTTTGCACTGGTCCAGATCCCGTATGCGTGCAAATTACTGTTTCAAGAATTGGCGACGATGAATGTGGCGCCGAGGATTATGACTTGATTGTTCGTCGTTCCGTACTTCGTCTCGCGTTGCTCGACTCCGCATTCCACTCCGACGCTTGTAGTAATAAGCGATGCCGTGAAATATAATCAATCTATATATAATAGGGACATCCGGTGGATATGGTGAAGACATATAAGAAAAAACAGACAAGACGACGACGACAACGTCAACATAAACGGGCGAGTGTGCGTCATGGTCGCGTGCGGCGTTTACGCAAAATACAGAGAGGCGGAGATGGCACGGTTGATGCGATGGTGAATGGAATAACAATAACAAATTATGATAATGCAACTTTAACGGTAGACAAAATAACTACCAACAATGTAAACAGGATATCACCGGCTTCATTTACGATTGATAATAAAAAGATAGATTTTTTTATAGCTGAACCTCCAGGTGGTCAAGGTCTAACTCAAAGATTCGTTTACATTTTTCTAGATGATAAACCATATGGGCGTATTATGTTGGTTATTAACGGGACCAAATATAATGATTCATATGATAAATCGGTGGCTACCGCTATTTTTAATGCTATAAATAACAAACGAGATTTTCAACAATACAAAACAAATTAATCACCACCCAATAAATCTAGAATAATATATCCCATAATATTATATCGATATTATACACAATCAATCAATCAAACCGAATGAATTTTTCTTTTTCTTTAGGCGGTGGCGTCAAGGGCATCTCCCCTCATCCTGTTTCAAATGGAACCCTGAAGGGCAGCTCTGAATTAGAAACTACCCGTTTTATGCTTCGTAATGCGTGGAACGGTCTAGGCGCGAGCAAGAAATACGGCGGACGTGCGCCCGCAGCAACCCCTTTTCGCGTCGTGAATAACGCCGGTGACTATCTTTCCCGTCAAAATTACACTTCCGGTGGTTCAAACCAGGTCACTTCCGCTAAGCAGAGTATTACTTCTGGTTGGCGTGGTTTAGCCGGTGGGGTCCATGCACAACCCGATGCCACCGGTATTCCATCCTCAACTTGTAACACCAAATACGTCTACGATAGTTCTGACTATATCCGTTTTCGTAAGCAGATGGCCGTCAACCGCAACTATAATGACGCCGGGTTTGGTGGTGCGAATAATGCAGCCCAGTCGGCTATACGTGCGATTCGCCGTTAAAAGTCGCGACGCATGACTCGCTACGCATATTTTGATAAATATTTTAATATTTTATCACAATATCATAATATACTCACTCGTAAACACTCGTATACAATGTCAAATCGTGCGATATCAATGCCGGAACAGTTTGGTCCTTCAGCGTCCGACACTTTATTCGCTATGAACCGTGCATCTTATCTCCGCACGGCCGGTGCGGTTGGTGCAGATGATACAAAATACAACGCCATCATGAATAAGAAAACGAAGATATATACATCCACCGATTCATCTTCATATATACAATCTAGGCGTATTCATTCAATTGGATACAGTTCGACCCATACGCCTTTAGGCGATACATTGACATTTAAAAGTCCAGTTCTTCAAGTTCAAAAAGAGGCGCTGCGTCGTTGTCGTTCGGGTGGGTGTGTTGCGCCGGCCAAGAAGGGTGCAAATCATTCATTTCACTCGGGGAAATAATCGATGGACGAACGATGAACGACGAACGATGAACGACGAATGATGGACGACGAACGACGAACGGACGAATGGATGTCTTTAGGATAAACTTTTTTTTATTAAATTATTGTATAACGCGCTACAAAATGTTGAATAAGTATCTTGTTGAGTTCATTGGATCCGTTTTCTTCCTCTATGTCATTATCGCCACCGGCAACGCTATCGCGATCGGTGCGGCTTTAGCCATTGCGATCATGCTTGGAGGCCACATTTCCGGCGGTCACTTCAACTCTGCAGTCACTGTTATGATGGCTGCCGCTGGAAAGATCCCCATGTCGGATGTTGTTCCTTACATCCTCGCCCAGATTGCTGGTGGTCTCGTTGCTCTTGAACTTCACAAGCGCATCAAGTTCTAATTTAGGTAGTAGTCACGCCCAAAATAATAAATATAATCATAATAATTATATTTATACGATTTATATATACCGGCGAACATTTAAAACGGAACACTTTAGTGTCCCGTTATTTAAACATTACTGGTATCTCTGTTGAAGTTTATATCCGCTGTGCAGGATTTAAATATTCAACGGTGTAAATAGTCTAATTATAAAATCGCATTATTATAATAGTATAGCAACATTACAATCAGGATTACATATCAATTTTAGATACTAGGAATGCCGAGTGTATCAAGTATAACAAGTAAATATGCGAATCTACAAAATAGTCAAAATCGACAACGGCAACAACGGCAAACGGGTGGTGGAGGAGGAGGTGACACTGCTACCGCACCTGCACCTGCACCCAGTGGAGGATTTCTTGATGGTATTTTTGGAGGAGACAAAAAAGAACCTGCACCAGAAGCACCTGCACCCGAAGCACCAGAAGCACCAGAAGCACCCGAAGCACCTGCATCTGCATCTGAACCATCATTACTAGAAAAATTAGGTATCACTTCAAGTTCGCCGGTAGAAAACAAAGACGGTCAAGGAGGCGAAGGAGGCGAAGGAGGCGAAGGAGGCGAAGTTGATCTTGGTGCAATAGAAGCGCCGAAAAAAACTGAAGAAGCACCTAAAGAAACAATTCTACAAAAACTGGGTATTACATCGGCAACACCTCCAGTATCCGTAGGTGACGCTGCCGCAACTGCTGCTGCTGCCGCACCTGTAGTCGCCCCGGTAGCCGCACCTGAACCACCCGCGGTCCCAAAAAAGTCGATGATTGATAGTTTGAAAGCAGCTGTAGGACTTGCACCTTCTGCAGATAACAATAACGCAGGTGATGATGACACTGACAACGCATCCGATGACGCATCCGATGACGCATCCGATGACGCATCCGATGACGCATCCGATGACGCATCCGATGACGCATCCGATGACGCATCCGATGACGCATCCGATGACGATAATGATGACGATTTCAAATTGATTGTTGATAAAATGGAAAATTTACGCACAAAATATGATAATTTGAAGATTAAATATAAAGAAAAAAAGAGTAAAACTGAACCATCCGCATCCAAGGATAATACAGATTTTTCAAATATACTGGCTTCTTATTTTGCGATTGAAGGTTCATTGAAGCAATTGAAAATATACTTAAAAAAGCACGCTGACAAGAATAACTTTCCGATTGTTGGACTTGGTTTAGATGACGATGATGAAGAACCTGCTGCGCCCGCACCCGAACCCATGCTTGCACCCGAACCCGCACTAGCACCCGAGCCGGTAGATGTACCTCATGCCGATGCTGCACCAGAACCGCCAATAGAAGGTGCCGATGCTGCACCAGAACCGCCAATAGAAGGTGATGCTCCGACAACCGAGGGTGATGCTCCGACAACCGAGGGTGATGCTCCGACAACCGAGGGTGATGCTCCGCCAACCGAGGGTGATGCTCCGCCAATCGAGGGTGATGCTCCGCCAATCGAGAGCGCCGATTCCGGTTCGGAATCCGAAACCGGTTCTGGTTCCGAATCAGGAAGTGAATCTGAATCTGACGCCGATTCAACTGGTGCTGACGAATCTGCGGTCGATGAATCCGCATCAACAATACAAGAAATACCAGAACCTTCGGCATCTTCTTCGACTGAAGGTGATGTCGGCAATACGGAAGAAAATAAGGAGGTGCAACCGCCCGAAGCACCTCCTTCTGATAACAATGCATCATTTAGTGGTGGTCGCAATCATTTCGTCCAAAATATGCGTAAAAACAAGACGCATCGCCATCATAAGCGTCGTAATCGCCATCAGACGTTACGGAATAATCTCAATAAATAATCATCGTGATCATCGTGATCATCGTCATAATAATCATCATAATAATATAAACCATATCGTGCGTGCGTGCTTCGCGCATTCAGTTTATATTATTAACGCCTGTTTTTAGAGTATAGTATTTTATACAGTAAATAAAACATAATGAGTGTAATACTGTAGTAATATATTTGCGACATTGTATCCCCTTTAATATCGGATAGATCCTCTCCACCTCCGTGTCCGTCCGCACCTATACTTTTAATTAATTTTGACAATTTCGACAATATGGCGTCATATCCATTCGCGTCCGAACCAGATGTGCCGTCTTCACGGATTGTCTCTAGGTCATTTTTAAAAAACGATGAAATATGCGAATTGTGTGTTTCAATAACATCTTTGGTAGAAAGATCGGGTGCGGAATCAGGTCCAAACTTCGCAAATGATAGTTCAGTCATCGGCGATGATTTACTGGTATCCACATTATAAGAAAGGGGGCTACGTTCTGTTGTTTGATACGCCACTCCGGAAGAACCAGCTAAACTCCCTGTTTCATATATACCTGTCGACTCGCCATTTTCAGAGACAAGCATGTATTGGTTCTTATTATTATATATATCCGGTGTTTTTTCTTTCATCAGTTTATCAAACCCTTCACTTCCTCGACATCTCTCCCCACTTGCCGGATTTCTTTTATCTGAAAATAAGCACGGATTCAGTTCGACAACATCAACTAACGCCAAATATCGAGTTTCGTTATTTTTATTATTATTATTATTAACTGTCTGTAATGTAATCTCGGCGCAGTCAGGATATGTTCCGGCCGTAAATGCTTTAAATAGGGGGATCGGATTTAAAGCACCTAAATTCCCCATAGCACCAGGGATTAAACCACGCAAGTCTTTAAATGTACTTCCGTCAGCACCACTTGCGATAAACGGGATGGAACCATCAGGAATATTATTCACATAAATATACCGTACTACAAGTTTCTTATCTTTTTCGCGCCCATCATCAATCTTTTTCTTTTGATCAATAAGAGCATTTTTCATTTTAGTTGCCTCATCTTCGGTTATTTTTTGGGCGCCTTCTTTATCAAAAACATCTTGATATGCATTTTCCCAATCTTCATCTTCTTTGCGTTCCTTTTGCCATTTCTCAATATTTGTTGCACTACATTTGCCGGTTGTTTCAAGAAAAAACTTATTTCCAAGCGGTTTTCCAGTGACACTCGCATTACCCTTTCCTGAAACAAGAACTTCAACATAAGAAAGAAGACCATCAACGTTATCCGACAGAGTATCTAACGAAAACCCCGGCGACATATTCATTTCACTTGGTTGTTTTACACGTTTCCAATAGTCATATGACTCTCCTAAAAATGACATTTTAGAACTGGAGTTCGACATAGTAAATAACTGTTATAGATAGTAGATATTATAATATCCCGATTACAATTTGATTTGATCGATTATAATTGTATTTTCACTTGCCCGCCAGGCGAAAGTGATTTATTAAGATCTTTTATTTGTTTTCCAAGACCCTGTAACCCATCAGAAATCTGTTTTATAAGATCCTTCTGGTCTTTTACGGCGTCAACCATTTTAGAAAGTGTGTTTATTTGACCTTTAATATCGAGATATTGACCACAATCTGTAGCGCAAGGTGTTTTCTTTTTAGTGGCCGACGCTTTTTCGGCACCTTTTACATCAGCTGATACAAACGCCCCCTTTTTGTCCGTTACTTTTCCGTCAAATCCTTCGATTGCCTTACGGAAAACGGATGCTCCGGACATATTATTACTCCGCCCCTCCCCCCGATCCCGATCCGAATAACTATAATTAAACAATCGGTTGTATTCGTCGTCGTCGGTTATATCGGCATATTTATCCCGAATTTCTGAAACTGGAATGAATAAGTGTCGCCAGGCGCTATGCTCGAAAATCCGGTCAGTGTGTAATAATCCTAATATAATCACTCCGGATAAAACAAGTAGAAATACGCCAATAAATGCTTTATATTTTACGATTGGGTGTGTTTTAGTGTCATTTACAAAGTCATTAACAGTCGTCCTAAATACATTATCGTCACCGTGTATGAATGAACCGAATATCATTGCGGGTTACTACTAGTATTAGACTACTTTTTTTTATTTTTGGTTTCTACTAATTTCTGAACGGCGCGTTGCATATTATCTATTGTTCTTTGTTGTGTCATAATTATATCATTATTCGCCTTTACATCATTCTGTAGTTTAGTTGCGTTTTCGATAAGTGTGGTTAAGCGCTTCCGTAGTGATTCCACGGCACTACAATCTTTTGGGCAAAGGTCGTCGCCGTCGCCTCCTCCTCCGCCTGCGCCACCATCATCCTCGCCCCCACCGCCCGCACCGCCCTTAGTCGTCTTAGAGTCATTCTTTGTTTCCAATCCCTCCTTTCCTGCACCGCCGTGTTTTAATCGCATATTCTCTCGTACATTTAGATATACACCTTTTATAACCTTTCGTATAGTTATATCCATTATCGCGATAATCAACCCTAATAGCAAGAGGACCGTAAAATTCGAAAGGTTTTTCGTATAAAATTGTATATATTCAAACATTATACTACTACATATAGATACTAAATTAAAATATCAAGGTGTAATATACGAATAATTAGTATTTCAATTATACAACACAATCAATGAGTAAAAATTTCGTTTCATGGCCTCTCAATTTTAGAAAGATTACGAATGTGGCGATCCGTTCTACAAAGCAATCCACCACGCGGAGTATATATCCAGGTTATACCCGCCCAGCAACCAATGGTCCCGTATCTGCAAGTAACCCCGATGATTTCGGTCGTGATGCGAAATGCTGTAATTTCCCCAATACAAAGGACGTCATCAAACGGTCGAATTTCAAACCTAGACCTATTAAGCACTGGCGTAAAAGTCTTACACCTGCATCCACTAATAAATCGCGTCCTACTATCGGGTTTATAGACCGTCCAGGCGGTATTGTATTTAGAGGAACTTCATGCGGTTGCGACGCCCGTGTCGCTTCCAAACAAAACTACGTAGTTGAAGATATCCGCCGCCCCTTCCTGCGTGAGTGTTCCCCCGACTTAATTGTTCAAAACCCCGGTTATAAACAAGTGGGTGTCCCCGGTGCGCCTGGTTCTTACCAAATCAATACAGGTATATATGAAACCAAAAATCTCTCGTTCAACCCCAAAAAACGCATTGTTAGAAGCGGAAATACGAATGTAAGTCGCGCCTATCATTCAAATACGGCGTCTTATCTCCAAGCCAGGTGTCGGACCTACCAACAAAAACAAACATTTTCAAAAATGACGGCCACACCGAATCAGTACGTCCTTCCTAATGGCAACCCCACCAATCCGAGTAATTCGAAGACGGGATCGCAGGTATTTTACTCAACAAATTGCGGTAACGCCGAGAGAATTTACGCCACGGCTGATGAGAGCGTCAAATGCCGCACCACGATTATACATAAACCCAATAATGTGAAATATGGCGTCCAAGGTGCAGTGTCGGCCGGAACACGTCTCGAGAGATTGAAACTGGAAACAATAACGAAGAATGGTGCGTCGTTTATGTCGGCGTATGGAGTGGCCGCAGGTAACGCCGGGCGATATCATGGCGACTCGATGGGTGCACCTTACTTCATCAAGAGCAAGATATTCAAACCAGACTGTAATTTATACAGTCGTGCACTGAAACGTCCTCATCGGTTATGTTAAAATAATATCACGAATATATACTACTGTATAATCTATACTACTGTATAATATATATATATATATTCGTGTCAATGGTGTCTTCGTCGAAAATACGACGACACACACGACGACATAATAATAATAATAACCGACGACGCAGACACCACGACCACGACACGACACGCCGTCACAAACGAACTGTCCGCCACCGCGCTCATGACATCGATCTGCAACGCAATAATTTCTATTTATGGGCGAATCATAAATGGATAAAAGAAGTTCCAAAGACACTACCGAGAGAATTAAGGTATATTCGCCCTTTAGATAATTTCAAATTGATCCAAGATGAAATGTATAAAAATGTTCTTGAGATGTATCATGACTACGTCAAAGGCCACGGCGGTCACGGCGGTGGCAAGAGCGTCATCGCCCGCGAAATGAAGAATATATATACATCGTTTTTGAACTTGAACCCCGAACCTATTTTGGGGTATATTGCCGGGTTTTGCGAGATGTATACCAATATGATCCAGGAAAACAACCTATATAAATTCCTAGGTGTTATGAACCAAAATGAAATGATAAAATGGTCGCTTCCAGTTGTCTGGTCGGTGTTTCCGGATGAATACACTCCGAAACATATTACACCGCATATATCAGCCCCATCTCTATCATTGTATGACTATCGCTTTTATATAAGTGACAATATACTTGAAAAACAGATGCGCGGAGTGCGTTTGAATGTGAGTAATACGACAGTTATTCGACAGGAAGAAGCGCAGACAGGGGGTGGCGGTGGCGGCAACAGCAACAGCAATCCAGTAACTAAAACCATTGAATATATTGAATATAAACGACGTATTACTCGCGCATTTATGAAATTCATAGGTGAAGTATTTACCAAATGTTTAGGTCATGATTACGAAAAGACCCATAATATAAAAGCCCAGGATGTTTATGATATCGAGTGTTCATTAATGAATCTTATGAATAATACAGACATGCGTTTCGACTCGAATTATGCGAATATGTATAAAACCGCGAAAAACCCCGATATTCGCCCCGATCGCGTAAAAACCAAGAAATCGTCTTCGTCCAATGACAGTCGTCATAAACAATGCGACTGTCATTCGGATAAAAGTAGTGCAAGTCTTAAAGACCGGTTGAAATCACCGCATTATCAACACAATAATCGCGGCGCCACGCGAGTTCTCACGGGGGATGCGCTTGAACTTACAGACATTGATTGGCGGGAGATGGCCGAACATATCGGGTACGAACCCGACAATATCCCGCGGTATTTTGTGGCGAATCAAGTCGGGTATTTAAAAATGGTTATGTGCACCCTTAAAAAGGAGTGGGCGTCGGATAAATGGAAGAGTTATTGGTATTTCATTTATATGCGCCAACTCATCTGTTTCCACGACAAGTGGCGTCAGATTTACCTTGACTTCAATGATACACTTATCCGCGGTAAAGAAACACACTTTCCGAGAGAATATTTCCCGATATTAGGGTTAGGTTATGCGTTCCCGAAGACGATGACGGAGGAGTTCACCCGGAGGTATAAAAATGAAGAAATGGTTTCAAAGGTTCGAGAGATTGGAAATACGATGTTGGAATGCTATAAATCCCGTATCACGGGGAATGCATGGATGTCGGCGCACACCAAGAAAGGTGCACTTAAAAAACTGAATACAATTGAACTTCGTGTAGGCGATCCCAATCTCTCGGCACCCGACCCGACACATCTGAAATACGACCCGAAGGATGCATGGGGTAATTTGCTTCAGCGGAGCGTCCAATGGACCGCGTATCTTGCGAAACATTCCTCTGGGTCAGGGGCGATGACGGCCGCGCTTTCAACCGAAGACCTCGATGTGATTAACTGGAGCACAATGAAACACACCGGATATCAATCCTATATTGTAAATGCGTATTACACCGCACAAACCAACAGTATTTATATTCCGACCGCGTATATGCATAGTATGAATGTCCAGTTTGGGCGTGGGTATGAATACGACCTGGCGTCGGTAGGGTTCACATTCGGTCATGAAATCTCTCATGCATTACACGAAGCCCAGTCCCGCGTATTTGATTGTAAAGGTGTTGTTAAAAACTGGTGGACTCGCGGTGATATAGCGAAATATGAGAGCAAAATTGCCGGTATTCGGAAACAATATGAGACAATCAGTAAAAAATACGGGTTCGTCATTGATGGAAATCTCTCGTTATCTGAAAATCTGGCGGATGTAACTGGGTTGGCTGTATGCGAGGACGCCCTTCATCGGTTTCATGCGGCGAATGTCTTGGGTGACAGCAGCGCCGCCCCGTCGGCGTCGTCGTCGTCGTCGGTCGCATCTGTATTATTGTCTGGTGATCATATTCGCGCCATGTCATTTCAACATTTCTATACGTATTATGCGATCCAGAACCGGCAGTATGCGAATCGACGTGAAATCCTCGTCCAGGTTCTTACCAACCCTCATCTTGACTTGAAAATACGAACCAATGTACCCCTGATGCGGAGTAAGACGTTTCGTGAGGTGTTTGATATCACGAAAAGCGATAAAATGTATAGTGACGACTTTGATGTGGTGTTTTAGCCTAAATGCGATGAATAAGTATAAACGTATTTTTACCGTAAATATTATCATAGTAATACATAAAATGGGTTCTACGATGTCGATGGATGTAAATGCTGCTGCCGAGATTGCCGAGTTGGTGACACGTGAATCAGATAAAGAAAACGCACCTGATACACAGTATGAAGACGCACTTCGTCAAGAAGTCCTTCTTGTTCCTGAGGATATGGAGGATATTCATATTCAGGCCACAGCGCCTGCTGCTGCTTCCGATGCCGACGCCGCCGTCGCCACCGACGCGACCGCTACCGACCCCTCCGCCGCCGACACTCCCGCGAATAATACACGCAATGCTGCCGGCGCTGGTAAGGGCAAACACTGGAAACGGAACTTAAAGAAAAAACAACAAATAGAGCAACACGCCACTGAACGAACCCAAGAGCAACGCCGAGACCAAATCCGCCCCATTATCGAGAAACTCACCGAACTCCAAATGAATGTTTCTTATCCCGCCATCCGTGAACTCTATAAAGTCTTGAACCAGTATGTGAAAACCGGCGAAGATACAAAAATCAAAATCCCGTTTCCCGAATTCTCTCGTAAAATAAAAGGCGAATTATCGAATGCGCCTTATATTCCGTGTTGGGTGAAGTTGGAGATGGATTGACCCGACACAAGTGTCGGGGCGCTAGAACACAATATTGTCATCAATCCATTTTTTGATGCGAATATTCACCGGTTCCAGTATTTTATTGAGACCATCAATATAATTCATATAATATTGTGCGTCACTCTGGATTTTAATGAGCGTATGATAAATAATCGTGTAATCCTCTTGTGAATACAAATCTGTAATTTTGACAAAAATCCCGTCGATATTATTATCTACAAGAGTGTCGATGGGGACGTGACCGCCACCTCCCGCACCTGCCGAAGGCGTCACTAGAGGTCGCAGAATAGGCGACGATGCTGCCGACGCTCCACGGACCTTCAATGGAAACTGGCGCGGCATCGTTTCGCCGTCGTCGGCGTCCGTATCAGCGTCGTGAGTAGTGTTACTCGTTGAGGTGCCACCGCCACCTAACCTACGAACCAACTCTGGATTATCCAACATCCCTTTATACATTTGAAGTGTATGAAGAATATGGATTTTATCGGTTTGGTTATACGTTCGTGTAAGATTGTTAATACCGCCTTTCGCCAGTTCAATCAATAACAAAAAGAGTTTCCTATTCTCGCTCGCACCTGTGATCGCACCCGCGCCACCCCCACCGGGGGTAGTGTCATCCAACACATGTTTATAAAATTTATGAAACCGTGAAAACACATTATACAAATAAAATACGTCCTCTTTTTTATCGTTATTATACCAACGCCTAACATGTTGAGTATATCCAGGTCCTTGGACGGTAAGTATATTGTTATGTATCGCCAGTTTACTGCCAATCGGATAAAATGAAAGTAACCCGATTTGAAGTACGGCCTGTAATGGTTCTAAAATCGTCTCGAAACGTTCTTTCGGTTTTTTAATATTTCCGACGATGAATTGTAGAGTGTTTTGCATAATATGTATACTACCTGGATAATACATATTCATACATTATATTTAGACCAGTTTATCGTATATACCCGGTCACGGTCGGTGGAGAAAGATATTCGTCGCCTGTAGTAGCACATTTTGTTTATGATATGGGATACCGTAATGCTCACACCATGCGATACATTTGCCGATATTTGTCTTTTTATACTGTTCTAGTTTTTCAGCGTTCTTATGATTTGTTATGATCGCCAGTGTAGATGTGATATTCTCTATTTGTTGATAACTAATCATCGCATTTAATTCCTCGATTTTATTCAAGAAATAAAGGTCATGTTCTATAGGAAGTAAGGACGACATTGACGTACTACTGCAGGGGTCCTGGTCCTGGTCCTGGTCCTGGTCCTGGTCCTGGTCCTGGTCCTGGTCCATTGCGACCGGCGTCATAATCGAAGGAAAAATCTCGCAGAATTGTTGAATGATTTGTGTCGAATCCGCGATTTTAAATCCCTGGCATATAACGTATTTTTCAGAGTTCGCAACACGACTGGTATATGGTTTCATTATGGTGACATTCGTATAATAATACGACAGTAAATACAGAATATCAATCGTCGGTTTATGGAATATGTCGAATATTTTTAATACAAATGTACCGCCTTGTTTCTGAAGAGCGAGTGCATAAAATACCTCCGATAATATAAGTTGCGTGGCGATATTTTCCTGATTATTGAAATCCACCGAAAAATCAAACCCGCCGTCGGCAGTTACGATATCCATTTTATTCTTATATTTTTCAGCGCAGTACCGGAAATTTTCCAACGAGATTAAGTTTCCCGTTTTATCCGCCCCGGTTTCAATAATAACATTCGGGTTATGTTCTAAAAATGTGCGTGTTTTCTTCCATCCAGGACATATAGGGTCGTCATTTACAAGAGTCATACCATAGTAACGGTCATTTCCGTAAATAGGAGGATGAAGTGGGGCGGCGGTAGCGCCGGCGACCATACCCGTTCGGTCATGGAATTCACCAGATTGTTTTGATGATTCAAATATACGCCGTGAGAGTTTCATATGTTCCATTTCTTTCATATATTCATCGTGAAATTCGGTATTCTTTTTCAATATTTGGACCCCTACTGGCGTTGCTGCCGATGCTGACGACGCCGACGCCGACGCAGACTCGCCATTCGCACGGACTTTAATGTATTCGGAACCGCGAAGATATGAAATTGCTTCAATAAATCCACCCGGTCCCTCCGCCAAATGAAATGTATTGATTCCCATTTTCAAATCTGGAACTGATGAGAATGGATATTTATTCGAGACGTCATCTGGTCGGCATTCACTGCTGCTTCGCGGATTGTTTAATATTCCGTTGGCTGTCATAATCTCAATCATTTTATAGAATGACCTAGATAATGGTCGCAATTTGCTGATATTCGTTTTATTTCCCGCCACATTAGTATGTATATATTCATACGGATTAGTAAACTTCTTGATATTATCCCATTGTTCTTGGTATTTTTCGATCTGTTCTTTAATATCGCATAAATGCGAATACACTGAGGCGGATACATACGGACCCATTATATTATTATATTGAACCGATAGTTTCAATGGAATATAATTCCCAGATGATGTATCATAACATAACCCGACTTGCGGTAGATTGAAATGATTATAATAGCACAACCCGATATTTAGATTATGCGACGACGACGACGACGATGCCGATGACACGGCAGCTAACACCAGTGGGGTGGTCGCAGTTGCGAGGGAGTCTTTATTAAAAAAGTAATTATTCTTTGGCGATTTTTTAAACATCCTGAATACAGGTAATTATATAATAATATAAAATCGTTATAAGTTGATTTTCTACTCATCGGATCCACCGCTGGCCTTTTTCTTGGTCTTTTTCTTGTTTTCAGCACTTGTCGCGGTCGTTGCGGTCGCCTCGCTCGAGGTCTTTTCCGTCTTTTTACGTGGTGCTTTCTTCGCCACTGGACTAGCGGGAGGTGCGGGCGCCGGTGTATCTTGAATAATGGTTGCCTTCTTCGTTCGCTTCTTTATCGTCTTTTCAATCTGTTCTATTGGTGCTGAGGCGTCTTCGACTGCTGCTTCTGCAGCTGCTTCAGTCTCCGCCTTTTTCGTGGCTGCTGATTTGACTTTGATTGTTTTACGGACGCCCACACTCGTACTCGTACCTACGTCTTGATCAACGCGACTTTTAATAATATGTGCAGCAATAGCCGGTTTTGATGCAACATCAATCGGAACAGATGCGCGTGCGATTTTATCCAATGCGATTTGTTCGCTTGATTCGTCTACTACACCGCGGTCGCTTCGGTCACTGCGGTCACGGTCACGGTCTTGTTCCTCTTGTAATCCAGCGTACGTAAGGAAACTACTCTTGAGATGCTTCGCATTTATATTACGATTTTTGCGAAATATGAAATACCGGTTATAAAATGAGATCTGCTTTTCCTCCGGACGCATAAAGAGTGCCGACCCATATTCATTACGTGAATTCCCGTATTCGCTACGTGAATACTGCTGTTGCATTTTTTGCTTACACTCAATCTCCATCTCATGAAACATCCCGTCAAATGTATCCGTTCCATCGGTCATCGGCAATGTCAATGTCGTCGCAGCCTCTTCTGGTGAAACCAAATCGAACCCGTAATTCTCTAATAATTGTGTCAAATATTCGAAATTCACGAGATATTCGCGCGTATTTTTGTTGATTGACTCCTGAAACACCTCGATTTCATATCCAATACTACTGCTATCCGGTTCAAATTCCGTCTGGTGATACTTCTTACAAACCGACCATATTTTCCTCGGTTCACTGCCTTCTGCACTATTTCCACTGCTCTGCACAGATTCCATAACGCTGATTTCACCGCCGCTATCTAACCGCGATAACGTCTGAAAGATGCGAACACCGTCAAAACACGTGCCGACGAAATAACCCCCTAATTTCGTACACTCGGATACATTTTGAAGGAATGTATGAAGTTTCATAATATTCTCAAAGAAGTAGTGAACGGCGAACTGGACTGAGCAAATATCAAACCCGTCGACTGCACGACCATAATGCGGATAAACTCCTCGACCTAATAGGCTCGCATCCTTGGCGCCTTCACCAAATATAGCGCGGGTAATCAACCGGTATCGTTCACTGATCGCTGCTTGACCGGTTCGCATCTCTTTACTACTATCACCGTGGATAAATACCGCAGCCGGAATATTATGTTTCGTCTTTTTAATATCCAAATACCGTGCACATACACCGTCGAATTTATGCTCTAGGTTGTCCTTGGAATAATCAACCCCAAATACAAACCCGAGTTTCGCAGCAATCCATTTCGGTAAGTCACCGCCTTTCCCGACCGCAAAATCGATGAGTGTATTTCCCGGTTTCGCCACACTTAATATAAGTTTGCGCTTCACGTATAAATTATGGAAATCGCGGAGACTCTTGGTCAGCGTTTTTATTTTTGCACCGCTGCCGATATCGTATCCACCGCCGCCGCCGCTTCCGCCCCCCGATGCGGAATGATTGTAGTAAACATCATCGTCGATAAGTTCGTCGGGAATATCTTCGCCTGTCATTATCATCTCTGGGGTAATCGCATTATGGATCGAATGCCAGTTGCTATTTGCGACGTGATATGCATTCCCGTAATTCTTCCCGCCTGCACGATACTCCGCTGTTTTATCATGGCGAACACGAAGCGGTGTCCAACGCCAATTCACAGGTTTTGTTTCGTCGTAACTGAATTCAACAATCGTTTCATCCTGAATAATATCGTTTTCAAGCGTCATCATTTGACTAACGCCGGCTTCATCGGGGCGCAACATAATATTACATATATGTGCATCATTATCATACGGGTACGTCGGGTAAAACGGCGCTGGTTTATATCCGTCTCCGGATGATTCGTCGGCGCCACCCGCACCTGCGCCGAAACCCGGTAGTTCTTCACGTCCCTTCGCACCGCCACCGCCACCGCCTTCCTGGCGATTACTATGACTAGGCGGCGCATGCCCTTCAATAACCGAGACGCACGGATTAATATATCCATGCTTACGCTCGTCATACCCCACACGCAATATCAGCGTTTTATATTGCTGGATTTGGACAGACCGCGACATATCTAGTCCCGATTTAAATACATTACTGACGAGATCCTCGTTATCTTCGCCCTTCTTGGTTGTAACCAGAAAATCGATTGTATTCATATCGGCCGGTTTCCACTTGAACGAATAATTCCATGTGGTTTTATACAGAGGTCCAGCATTCCCGTCATTGCGGGTATTACTTCCCACACCGCAGTCAAGCGGTGTAAATATAAGTCCGTCGGTATGATATTCAAATTGATGCTCGGCACACTTTCTTAAAATAGAAGCGCAACCGTCGAATATAGTCTTCTGGCTCCCGCCCGTTGCTGCCGACGCCGCTGCCGACGAGACCTCGAAATGCTTATGCTCAATACGTATCGGCGACAACGATTCCGCGCCACCAGATACACATTTCGCCTGAAGGTTTTTGATGACACTCACCAATAATGGAAGTCGAAAATTCGTAAGAACCTCTTCTTCATTAATCGGGTAAAACAACCGCGCACGAACATCGGCCTTATGGACGTAATATACATCAAACGCCAGATACAAGTTGATGAAACCCCCACTTTTGTTATGAATGATATGCTCTCCATCAATCAGCGTATTGTGTAATTTTGAATTTAAAGAGACCGCCCCGGTAAATTGGACGTTCATATTCATATCGATTAAGTAGATGCGTCCGGTTTTTGGCGCAACAAACAGGAGTTTACGTTGTCCGTCCGCCTTTTCAGTCACTGAATAATTCGTGCGAATATTTGGGACTTTTGAATCGGGATTCAATGGACGCACATTATACATTTGAAGCGTGAATGAAGATGGACCGACAAAATGCTTGGGGCGTAATTGGATTGTGCGTCCAGCACCCGACGATGACGCCAATTCTTTTGCGTGACGGCGTTTTTCTTTTTCGGCAGCCTTCTTGTCTGCATCGACTCCTCGCTCGCCTCCGCGCTCACGCTCGCGTTCCTCATCCGATTCAGATCCCGAGCCCGATTCATCAGACTCCGATCCCTGGAGATCCTTCTCATCCGGATGAAGTAACATATAATACCTACGTTGGATATTGCGTAGTTCGCCTGATGAAACCGGGTAATTCGTTTCTTGAAAACCGGATAATACCATTTTTATAACACGGCGTATTATATCCAATAAATACTTGGGATGATTGAATGAAGTTCCAGGACCGACAAGTTCATTGTTTACTTCAATCTCGATTTCATACCGGATGGGACTTTCCAGCACTTTAGATGCATCAAATGTAGATGCGGAAATATAGCCCATTCGGTCTCGTTGTGACTCTTTCACGACACTCAAATCAAGTTGAAATGGTAAATCGGGGTGTGTCATTGTTGAACGATTAATATAACGAAATGTCTTCTTGTTGTCATTCCACGATTTCAAAATCGACCGTGCGAGAGTTGATGTATTTGCGATACGTTTCTCACGCTGATAACTCACCTTGAAATTGAAATCGTCAAATATAACCGGATGGATGGATGTGTCTTGACGCTGTCTAGGATCACGCCCCATGTCGCCGCCACCGCCACCGCCACCGCCACCGCCACCGCCACCGCCTTCCAGACCCATGGCCGATCCCGATTTGCGTGCATACATCTTTTGTGTGAATAATACATATTTATCATCCGGCATATTTGTTTTACAATACTTCTGAACGTCATTGATTCCGTGGATTTCGGCCCGAATCAAGGACAATTTGGTCTGTCCTGTATTAGAATCAACGTATTCATTTTGTATTTTCAGCGAGTAAGCATTCTTTTTGGAAAAACTGAACCCTGACGCAAGTAACTTCTGTATGACATTATCAAAATTCTGTTTCGTTGTTGGTTGATTTCCGCGAGTGCCAAATCGTATCTCTAATTCCGGTATTCCATCGGTTTTATCCAATAGACCTTCTAAATACGATGACACTATATTGGAAAAATCTGACTGCTTATCCGATGACGCAACGGTTCTCGGCATTCCACTATATATATGAATAGGAAATTATTTATACACTTATTCATATATATTTATATTTTTTCAATTTTATGTTGTTCAGCTATGAACCCCGTTACATTATCATCCGAACTATCTCTTCATATAACTCCGGTTTCGTTTTCTTCTTCTGACTCGCGATTGACCCGAAATCGCCCAATATGACTTTTATTTCAGATATTTCTAATTTTTTACATATGTCAATAAGGTCCTGCAGTTTATACGCCGAAATAGAACGAATCGGTGAAGTTATATTCTCCATACTCCAATATTTGTCTCTTACATGGTTCAATAACGCCGTTTTGTCACGGGCGCCGGCACTGGCACCGGCACCAGTGACAATATACAATCCAAACTTCCCTCTGATTTTCTCCAAGATAAACGTATTCTTGTCATTATCTGACCGACCTACTTCAAAGATTTTGCGGTCTTGAATAATACATACCGAGAGATTATAACAAACGGCGATCGCCTGGAATGTTTCTAGGTTGATATATGGTTTATGAACCAGACTTTCCTCTACTGAGGAAGACGTAATTTTATGTGGTTTCAACATTGTCTTCTTCGCCCGGATATATTCCACCATTTGGAACTTGAATACATTTGATTCAGTATAATGGTTTTCAACACATTCGAATTTTTCAATACCGTGTATCATAATATAAGCGCACCATAAAAGTGTATCATTTTTGACCTTTGGGGTATACATATACTTTGACACCTGTGTCAAGTCAAACGGAGTCTCTGTCGGTTCGATATCCGATTCCGATTCTGATTCTGATTCTGATTCCGAATCCGAATCCGAATCTATGCGTATCGGTGCCGGTACATGTACCGGTGCATGTAGAGTCGCCTTCACAGGTGCCGGTCGTCTGTCGTTGTTCTTTTTCATATCAAGAACAAACATATCTTCAAATATATTATTTCGTGTAAATGAAAAAGAGTTGTATACACACGGAATTATCGTAGTTGTCATATCTAGACTGGGTTATAATAATACATCATATTGTCTTTATGCCCGTATGCTGGCGGGGGCGGGTGGGTGGGCGGGCGACGGACTACGCCTTACAATCAAAATACTCTTTTGTTATAAGTTCCTTTTGATACTCTATTTCGTTCAATTGTTCCTCTTGCTTGATAACATATTTCATATACTCGTCCAATTGCGTCAGTGTCTGATCATTTAGTTTGGTGATATTAATAAAAATACCATTCTTGTTTTCATTTATATTCACCTGTTTTCCTGTAAGGATTCGCAATACTTCGATTTGATGGACCACTGGCATTTTTTCAATACCGTCCTTTAACAACATCAAATAGTTCGTTTTTGTTTCAACATGTTGGGCGATGGTTTGAATTTCATTCATTTTACTTAAACTTGCGATAGAAATATCACCGGAAGATTGTTTCACCATTGCGAGTGTAATGAACGAACGGACGGAGGGACGGAGGGAGCGTTTATCATTATTAATGACCCAATCTTTATATATTATTCCGCGGGTTATTCCGCGGGTTATTCCGCGTGTAATAACAACGCGATAATCGTGACATGCGTATCATTCAACACGAAACGTCGCCCGATGATTTCAACTGTAAGGACGTCCCCTTCTTCCACGCGACAGAATAAATCGTTGTTTCTGATATTCATATCACGGGACAAGAAGACTTCAATCGGCGAGACGCTCCCCACTTGTAATTTGGTAGCAATACCGCGAATCCCTGCTTGGGTGATTGTTTTCGCGACACATCTCAATTGTGTATGCTCGTCAGGCAAACAAACGAGACAATCCGCAACGACATCATACCGGATATTTCCGGCTGATAATGTTCCACAAGAATACCTGAAAATGGAGATAGACCCAGGACATATATAACCTTCAATCGAGCATTTGCCTTCATAATGTGTTGCAATCTCTTGATGTAAGAGTGTTTTTATATCCTTATTCAGGTGACTGATTTTATAGAATGGAACAGTAATCGTTCGCTTGATTTGTGCTTTATGAAACAGACTCTCGTCGCAATACGAACTCGTGGGTGGTTCGGGTTCTGGCGAGGGTTCGGGTGTGAGTGCGAGCGCGAGTGCAGGTTCTGGTGTGAGTGCGAGTGCGAGTTCGGGTGCGAGCACAGTCTTTTTACTCGTCGTCTTTCTTTTGGGACGAATAACAATGGTTGCCATCGAAAAATGACAATAGGTATATCACTTATTATCATTTGTTTATATCTTTATCAATTTTATTGAATTATTTTGATAATTATTATTATATGTAGTCGCAAATCACTACACTAAATTTGGCGTCGGTGCTTTCGCCACTTTCACGGGTCGTAATAAGAAGCGGTCCCGCACATCCATAGATTTGCCCGCTAGCCACAAGTGCATCGCATTCTTCTTTTGGGGCGTGAGGATTTATGGGTTGTAGGTTTGACTTATATACACCATGTCTCAATATTTTACAGTTGAAATCGGCGTCATGGATTACAAATGGTTCATTACAATGAAGACACGTAAATACGTGTACATGTTCTTTATTTTCGGTGGGGAGTGTCATTACTGTATATTGATTACATTACATTCCATTATATTATACTAATTCACCAATCACCGATATTGCTTCATCGCCGATTTCAAACCGCTGACCTATTACACGAATACGTATCTCTTCCTCTTCCTGAATACGCGTAAAATCAGGTCGGTCAAAATGATGATCTCGCGCCACGAATACAACAACCGGGGATTTCGGTTCATTTAAAACTGCACGAATACCTGCTAAAGTTATGTTTTTAACCACACATTTGAATACAACTCCTTCTACCAGTGAACATGATTGACACTCATATACTACATCAAATATCGCATGTTTCCCATGTAAATACCCGTTTGAATATGTAAGGATTTTTACACTGCCTGGACGAATAAACCCTTCCGCCATACACTTTCCTTCCACCATTTTCGAGAGAATATGTTCTAGTGTATCTTTCACATTACGCCCGATAATCTGAAAAGGAATACGTATTTTTCTAGTCAATAATATTGCGGTATAAATACCAAATGCACTTTTGGCTTGGACGGATCCTTGCTGTGGATATTTTGCAATAGAAGCGTTGAATCTCTGGCGCTGAGGCGGAAGCAGTGACAGCGGTGACGACGACGGAGGAGGAGGTGGAACAACGACTTGGTCCATTTATATATTTTATTCTACTTGTATTCTATTTGTATTATATTTTGACCAGGATGACCCAATTTAGTCGTCCTCTATATGTAATTTCTCAAGATTACACAATAGTGCTTCACCTGGTGTGAAAAACCATTTTTTACCATTTACATTATTGGTCTGGAATGTCCTCAGTAAAAATTCCTGAAAGACGCATAATTCCTTCTGGGTTCGATGTTTGGTGTTTTCGATGGTTAGTTTATAATCTTCGCCTTGTGTTGGCGGGTATAACATCAATATATTATTAATCATTGTGATCGTATCTGTTTTACCTGATTGGTCACATCTGGCGCCCTTATCGCGTTTCTTTTTCATCATCTTTACTTTAAATATCATGTATTCGCGTTTGAATAAAGAAATAAAACCGACAATCATATTCATCGTTCGGATTTGCGTCGTTTGTAAACTTCCTAAAAGCAATGCAAAATCGCGCATATCTTCCGGGTCGGCTACAACCCACTCTGCTGTTTCATAACGTAGTGTAATAAGTTCAAATACGTCTTTCTTTTCATGAAAAAGCATCATTGCCATATCTTCGACCGGTCTAGCAATGCCGGCAACTGCGGCGGCGGCGGCGCGTTTTCCGCCAAGAACCCGATGTATGATTTGTTGCGAATAATAGTTCATTATCATTTGCTCGAACTGAGACAATGGTTGAATTCCGTCTCCTCGTCGCGTGACTATCATAGAATTGTTATTCTTATGATATAAATAATTGATGAGTTTGATACTGTCGCTAATAAACAGATGCTCTAACAGATTTGCGATAACCAACTCATATAATTGTTCTTTTGTGATATGAAACTCTTCTGTTTGAGAGATTTGCTCAAGTACCTTCCCACAATAATAATACCATTCTTCTTGTGATTTACTAGGTTTTTCGTGGATGACGCGACATGTCCCATATGTCTCTTCTAATACACGTAATAGTTCTTCGACATCGTCGGAAGCGACCGCCAGAGCATCAGGACGTGGTGCGGCAGCGGCGGCGACGGCGACAGGCGATTCCAATTCCGACACCATCTTATTAACTGCCGCTGCCACTTCTTCATTTTTTGACGCCGGCGGCGGTTTTATATCAATGTAATTATCGCTAACCTCGGCCGGAAGTGGATATTCGACATTTTCATGTTTATAAGGTATTGGTACACTTCGCTCATGAATACTGGCGCGGGGGTCATTTAATTCTATTGGTTGAAATAGATAATATATACCCACATTCACAAGTCGCCCAAGACGACCGTATTTATCTGTTATGTATTCATTTGATTCAGTAACCATCTGTGTCAAGGCCAGATTGATTTGAGCAATTGGATATGGGCGTGTCGCATTCACATGTGCGATAATCCCATTAGGACCCGTTTTCTTATAGAAAAACGATTCTTTATATAAATCCCGGATTTTATGAATGATTTTATCGATATTCATCGACATAAACTTCTCGTTGAATGTATCCAATCGAACGTCGCTATTACGATCGCGTGTGACTGCACCACCCTCCTCCTCGCCGACATCGCTGTCGCTGTCGTCACCAATTCCATACAATTCATTCTGTTCCTGTATCGGTTTCCCATTTGAAAATGTCGGGCGGCACGTATATTCACACCGTTCCATATAATCACACAATGCCGAAAATGGACGTGCACCAACTTGATAATCGATCTGTTTCCGTGACGCGAGTTGTTGTTTCACAACCTGGTTTAATTGTGCGGCCGTTTGTGTATTATGCTGAATATTCAATAAACAGTCCACGGCTGTTGTCCGCAATACCCGCGAAACTGCACCGATTTTCACGGCTTTAAATTCAGACAGGCGATACAAATAGAGGTCGATCGCCTCTATTTCTCCGTCGGATAAAATCGACCCGTATAGATACAATTCCACATTTCGACTCGAAAACGGCAGATTTTTATGACTACAATTACGAATCGCACGACCAATAATCTGTTCCAGTAAATTCATATTATACCAGGGTTCCAAAATATGGACTTGTCGAATATTCTTGAAATCCAACCCTTCAGCACCCGCCACGGAAATAATAACCACTTTTACATTCTCGCCGTTTGTATTATCCTCGCTTGTGAGTGCTTTCAATTCGAATAAATTGTCCGGTGAAATCGTGGGATCGCCAGTAATCACCGAATACCGCGCCGGATGGAATGGTTGGTTGGGGAATTGCGCCTGGTGCCTTTTTTGAGGTAAAAACGTGATTGCGTCGATACTGGGGGTAGGTTTGCTTTGGAAGAGCGACGAATTCCCACCTCGGGCGCTATACCGCGTAAATCCGAGTTCTTCCAGTGCGAGGGCAATTGGAACAACTCCGCCATCAATATACTGACTATACGCAAGTATAATACCGTCACTTGACATCACCTTATCGCATATATTCTTTATTTTGGCGGAGTATCTCCCGATATTTTCCGGTGCAAATATTTGTGCCGACGTCTTTGTCGTTTTCTCGTCGCCGGGCAATTTAAATGTCCGGAGAAAATCGGGGCGATATTCGAAGTTTTGGCGTGCAGGCGGATTACCGCCTTCAGTATAGGTCATAATCTGTCGGAGTCCTTCTTTTCCGATACATGATGCGATATCAAATTCGCCACTATCTGGATCATCGATATATTCGATCAACGATGAATGCGGATATACGATATTTAGTGCTTCAAGAGGTCGCTGGACAATGGAATATCCGATCGTATCCATATTTTCAAAGGAAGGGAATCCGGCCGATTCAATGACGGTTTTATCATCGACTGCCACGGGAGGGGTGGACGCTGCACCCGCTGCCCCCGCTGCTGCTTTCCGTCGCGCCATTGCCGTCTTTTTGAAGATATACGATGCCTTCATATCGGATATTATATACCGATACGCCGCCTCCTGAATATCTCCAACCTGCGCCATATAAGCGTCAATATGTTCTATTGGTTGGTCGATATGTTTCCCGTTTAGTTGGGTTCGCGGATAAGCGTGACCGCCGTCTCGTGATCGTAGAATAAGCGAATGTTCCGGTGAATGCTCGCTCGGAAATACGCGATACGGAAATGTATACGGGTTTTCACCACGCACAAAAGAAATATAACCGGTTGCTTTACGAACAAGGAGTTCCATTCCCGATTCTCGACCATCAGGATCTATACGAAAATTCCCCCGGTCATCAAACACATCGGCAATATCGATAGTCGCGCGCCTGTCATTCAGGTTCATCAGGTTAATCAACCAGACAATTTCCTTGTAACTATTATACATTGGTGTTCCTGATAACAGTAAAAGTCGCACATTGTTGACTTTCTGGGCGATTTGAAACAATATTTTCGCCACACGTTTATCCCGATTATCGTCTGTGATACGGATATTATGAACTTCGTCGATGATAATCAACGTATTCGCGAATAATTTACGTAATTTGGAAACAGACAGCGTCTCAATGGCCATCATTTCGGCATCGGATGCTTTCACGATATCCGCGGCTGATTTTCGACCTTTTTTAGCGACGCCCACACCCGCGCCTGCGCCTCCTCCGCCTGCGCCTCCTCCGCCTGCGCCTGCTGCACCCGCACCCACACCCTTTTTGCGTTTCTCCTGTATCGCGACATTATCTTTGGAAATCCCCATACTAGCCGCATTATTACGCACATAGTTCGCGAATTCGTTATACCCGAAAAACAAATAATGCGACGAAATAAGGCGTCGGATTTGTTTGACGATTTTGTCACGGGTAAGTCCTTTCATATTCATCGGGTTTACTTCCTTGATGAATTTATTACCTGTACACGCCCGTATATTCCATACCCCCGGTTCAATCTCTCGCAACTCGCGTTCATCAAACAACTGAAGTCGGAAGTTCTCCTGGACGTTTGGTGATGCAATCACAACAATACGCTGTGAGATCCCCATCTGTTTCATATAATCCCGCATTTCTTCCGCCACACTAATGGCCGAACACGTCTTTCCCGTTCCTAATCCGTGATATAACAACAGACTGTTATACGGTGTCTCTACTGATAGAAAATTGCGGACGAATTGCTGGTTTGGTGCAAGTTCAAACGGTGCATTACATAATATTTCGGCCTGTTCTTCAACACTGGCCGCGTTATCAACATCCATCTTGGTATCAAAGAACTCTTTCCGAAGTGCGATTTTCGTATTGAAATTTGGGTCGTTTAATGTAGGGTATAGGTGCTTCGTTTCGGCACCTTCACCTTCGTCGTCCGAACCAGGCAATACCCCGATATCGTGAACAGTATACGCACGTTCGAGCAATTCTTTTTTAAGTAGTAATTTATTGAAATCCTTGCTGAAGGGGTTATTTAGGTCATTGGGTTTTAATAATCGCACACCTTGATCCAGTTCATTTGTCAAACGAGCAATTTCAGATGCGTTTGATTCGGGGGGTAGAGGAGTGGAAGTCTTTAGTTTTAATATTCGTTTCGGCGCGAGTGCGGGTGCGGGTATTGGCGTCTCGGCACCTCCGCCACCGGCTGCACCGCCTCCGCCACCGGCTGCACTTACCAATTCCATCGGTATATTTTCTTCTTCTTCTTCGACACTCATATTACGATTGTTATTATTTCAATACGTTATCCTTTATATACCTATACGAAATAAAAAGGATACTAATAAATACGATATTTAGTAAATACGATATTTAGTAAATGCGATATTTACTGAGAATATTATTTATTTTACGAATAATCCCGATCTTTTCTAAATTATAAGGTCTTATCATCTGAATACATTCATCATACGGCATCCATTTCATCAACCCAACTTCCATAATATCGTGTGCGGTTTTTGGTTTCTTTTCTAAATCCACCATCGCAAGGAAATATTTCTGCTTGTAGCATTTCATATCTGATCCCATAAATATCTCTTCATATGGTGCGATATTTTGAATTACATTATCGACCGTTATGTCATACCCCGTTTCTTCCAGGCATTCACGTAATGCACACGAGATATCCTTTTCATTATAATTGCGTCGTCCCTTTGGAAATCCCCATTCGGTCTCATTCCAACGCGTCGTTGAATCATCGATAAACTGCTGGAGGTTTTTTACACGTCCGTCTTTTGTGCGTATTCCTCCAAGCACTTGCCGATACTTTTCAAATGACACCATTTCTTCATTTTTGTATTGACTTCCACGCGTATAATCTCCCCACAATAATTTCCATAATTGCTCAAATGTGAGACGCATTAGGTTGGACTTTTCATGGACAGTCATTTCGTCAATAATCCGCTGGATATAGGCTTCATCATGTAGCGAATACTTGCCCCGTACAAAATCCACGAACCCGAATGAATCACGACGCCGTATCATCAAATATTCTGGACCAGACTCGCCACACCTGAACGCGATAACACCGATACTTGTAATTGGTGCACGGCAATTGTTATATACATGATTATTCCGATTACAATTATTACAAAAATATTTGTTCTCTGATGCGGACGTGGACGTGGACGTGGACGTGGACGTGGACGTGGATGCGGATGCGGACGCAATGGTCTCAAATGGCGATATGAGCGCTGGTTTATGTGGCGAATACGTGCGTAAATGCGATACGGACGATTTTAGTTGACTTATTTCCATATATGACAATGCGGATTTAGGATTATGGATTTTTGTTATCTCATCTAACCGATGGTGTATCGGGATCGTGCTTGCTGACGCCTGAACAGCGACAACCGCGATGTCTTCTGACATGTTCATTTACCGTATTTATGTTATTGTTTTTATGTTATTTCATAGTAAGATCGCATACACGCACGCATAGACGTACTGCCGAATGTTGAAATTAGATGCGACGGTATGGGGTCCTCATTACTGGTTCTTTTTAATGTCCGTCGCGGTGAATTATCCAGACCACGTCAATGATGTCACGCGTAAAAAGTATTACGACTTTATTCAGAATTTCCCGATGTTTATTCCCGATCCGGAAATGTCGTCAGAATTTAGTCGTATGTTGGATAAATATCCGATCACGCCCTATTTAGATAGTCGGACATCATTTATTAAGTGGGTCCATTTCATTCATAATCGGTATAATGTCCTCCAGATGAAGGATGAGATGCCTTTACATGATGCACTCGAGAGATATTATTTACACTATCGCCCGAAACCTATCCAGATATTAGAAGAATTGAAATACCGAGAGAAGTTGGTGTATTTACTGATGATGGCGGGATTGGGGTATGCTGCGTATTATTATCATAATAAATAGTGTAATGAAATGGAACCGAATGGAACCGAATGGAACCGAATGGAACCGAATGGAACCGAATGGAACCGAATGGAACCCGCACCGTTATTTTACCATTATAATATAACCGACAATAAGAATCACATAATATGATAAAAGTAGAGTATATTGTATTTATTATAACTGCCGTTTTAATCGCAAATATATACTATGATGGGCGTCTTATGAAAATGTTTCAGTCCAATCAGAAACTGATTAAAATGGCGACATTTGGGTTCGTTGGTCTCTCGCTCTTCCTCTTCTTGCGCCGCAATCCCGAAAACTCTAGGCAGTTGTTATTTCACGCAAATGATATTATTAAGTATATGCCGATTAGCAAGGGGACTGCCGATATGATAACCCCGTTCTTTGATTTTACGAGGGGGGTTCCGACACCTAACGGCGGGGTTGCGATGACCGGTGCGATGACCGGTGCGATAGCGGGAGCAATGACTGGCGGAACCCCCGTCGTACAGCCGTCGTCGTCGATGGGGGGAAGCACCCCCGCGGAACGCCGTCTCCTAAATTCCGGCAAGGGTTCTAGCAAGCGAAGTGTCAGCGAAACAAAGAAGAAATATGTCGCAGCTCAACAGGGTTGGAAATGCGGTGATTGCCAGCGTCAATTGCCCGCCTGGTTTGAAGTCGACCATATCATTGCTTTAGAACATGGCGGTTCCAACCACATCGATAATTTAGTAGCCTTATGTCGCGATTGTCACGGGAAAAAGACCGCAATGTCGTTCTTATAAGCAGCATTATTATATCTTATAATTATAACTTGGTGTTGTTGTAATTATAAATTGATAAATAATTCAAATATGGAAGAAACACCTACCGTTGAAACCTCATTTCATATCGATAAATTATTGGATTATTTACCTGTTATTATTATCGCGGTCATAGTTCTTGTAGGTTTTTTTAGTTGGGATGTTGTCCGAAAAGAAATGGCGAGTTTTATTATGTTGATATTGGTGTTTATATACGCATTATGGATAATTAAAGTGGACACAAAATCGTATCGGAATTGGTTAGGGAGTGGGGACGACAATTTATTTCCACTGCCCCTCGCAGACAACCCGCTTGGAGAAAATTTTAATCTTTTTGGGGTTAATATACCTAAACAGGTTGGTCTTGTCATCGGTATAATCAGTGCGGTAGCAATCGGTCTCGGTCTCGGTTTCGGTAGTATCAATATTAATAATCGCGCGACCGATTCAGCACAAGGTATCGTAACTACGCTAAATACATTTGGTGGTATATTTTCGATAGGTGGAATCGTATTAGTTCTTTATTCTTTGTGGAAATTGTTCCGAGATGACCCCAAAGAGGATAGTAGCGAAGATGATAAAGGCAATACAAAACGGGCGGGACTTGGCGGGTTTATTGGTTCGGTATTAGGATTTTATATGATCGCACGTGCTAAAATCATGGAGAATGAACAGAAGGAAATATTGCGTGATGAAGTCAAAAAAAAAGAATACACGGAAAATCCGGTAAATAATGGTGCGAGTGGAGTATTGGTTACAGGATTGGTAATACAGGTGTGTGCATTTGTGACTATGATCGGCGGGTTATACGCGTTTGGTAAATTTGGATATGATGGTGGTGGTAGTGGTGTTAAGGCTTGGGCTATAAAGGGTATAATTATTGTAGCGTTTTTCTTGTGTGGGATTTTATGGATTGCGAAAAGTCAGAGATGGTCCGGTTTCACTGAAGGTGAAAACAACAAAACGGCGGTAGATTCCTTTGACAATAATGTATTTGCCGCACACGGAGGCATTTATATGATGTTCGCGGTTGTATTTATTGTTCTCTCGGTAGGTGGATTAAAAAAATCCAATACATACTTTTTTTCTGGATGGATAATGGTTGCCTTGTTCATCGGATGTTATATTTGGAATTTCATCGAAATGACCCGACAGTATAATAAATCGGATATAACGGATGAACAGAAAAAGATATTGATAGAGGAGGTCGGCAAAGAATTAAAGAAGAATGCACCTGATCCGAATTTAATCACTGACGATATAATTAACGAAGCAGTTGTAAAACGCATACAAACGAACCAAAAACCGTCTGAAATCGTAAATGTGGTTTTTACGACACTTTCGGCGGTTATTATTTTGATGATTACGATTTTTCGAAATACGCGTTTAAGAATGGGAATTTGTGGTGAATTACCGTTTGATACGGCAAGTTGGTTTAAGAATATATATACATCGATTACTCGACCAAATATTGATGATGGTGCAGGATATTGTGACAAAAATAAAACAGGCGCCTTATCCGACTCCACCAAAAATACTAGAGCCTATGATAAGATAACCAAGGGCGACATCGATAATGTATCAGGGACTCAATGGGACTCTCTTTTAAGCACATATGTTGATGGTGATAACTCCGGTACAAATTTCAATAAAAGTATTGTTCGCACAGCCAAAGGTGCCATGTGGGTCCCCTTTTTACTCACTATATTGATTGTACTGTGGATTGCTATTGTTTTTGCTCGCGTTTCTACTTCTGAAGCAACAAACATCTGGATTGCAAAATCGTTTACTGGAGAAATGTTCCCGAAAGTAAAAGAATTAATCGACACATTTTTCATTGTAGTGATTGTCGGACTTTTATTATGTGGAATATTATTGCTACCGGTTGTCAAGGAACTCAATGTTGGCGGATTGGATACATTATTACGGATGGTTGAGTCTGTACAGGTGTGGCAGTATAAATCCAATGATAATGATAGTCTAAGTATTCCCGCAATAATTGCCGCGGGCGCGATCGCGGTAACGATAATTGCAGTGGGTTTACCCTTACTTTTAACACAAGATCTTGTTCCGAAGGATACAAAATGGATAGTTGGGTTGCTTATCGTATTGATTGCGATTTGTTTTTCACCAGGTTGGTATTTCATATTTTCAGGGAGGAAAGTGGATGATGCGTTCAAGAATGAAACTATAATGGCCAGATTGATCCGATTATTTTTCACAGGGATTTATTTGATTCCTTGGTTCTTATTTACTCTTTTCAAAATGCTTTTGTTCGGTATTCCGGGAATATTCAATACAGAATTGAGGGCGAAATTTACTACGGAATTTAAGAAACTTGCCTTTTGGGAGTGGACGGCTGCCGATACAGATCTTCGATTATTTACAACTGGTGGAGTTGAGGGAAAGATCAAACCCGAAAGTGTCACGTCGGTGGACAAACCAGATTATTCGGAAGATGCAAAAACAAAGATAAACGATGCTGCAGCAGCAGCCACTGCGGACCAGACCGCGAAAGCAGCGAAAGCCGCAATGGATGAGGCACTTAAAGGCGTCCCGGTCACCATCGAACAAGCCAAAGTCGGTGCAATAGGTAAACTCATCAAGGTCATTTTGTTGACAATTTCATTTGTGATTATGATACTCACCGTTATTTATTATGTGTATAAGATTAATGCGAATAGTCGCATATCAGAACAGGAAGCTGCAGCCGGCGGTTTTGTCGCACAATTGAACTCGCCGACCGCGCAGGCTATTTATGTTATCATGGCGATTGTCGCCATTGCCGGGTTTGTAGCGTATATTCGAGAGAAATTCACCGTGGCCAATACCAAGACACCGGAAGACTACCTATTCGATGATTATAAACCGGAGGATACAAATTCTCCAATGCGCCAACTCACATTCGGCATGACCCACATCATTTACATCATATTGATGATTATCGTTTGGGTTTATGATACAGAGAAAGACGATAAAAATCGGATGTCGATTACAGGTATGACGGTATTAGGTTTGGCAATCCTGTTTTTCCATTATTTCTTGGAGTTTCTCGACAATCGTGTACCGGGCGCACCTGGAAAAGACGGTGAGGGTGCAGAAACCAAACCCACAATGGCGTCGCCATCCAAACTCCTCACAAATATTCGTTTCATCGTGAATACGGTGTTTTTTATTATCTTGTGTGTTCTCGCATACTATAAACAGCACTCCGTTATGGTGGTACTGATCATAATTATGTTCCTGTTCCATCTCACGAAATCGATTCTCGGTATGAAATTCCTCCGAATGATTTGGTTGTGTATTATTTATATTCCATGTTTGTTTCTGGGACTTCTCACCAAGTCGCAGGGGGCAGTAGGTGATACGACCCGACCTATCTGGATCATTCTGGCGATTGAGATTCTTCTCATTGCGATATTATACGGCGGACCGTATTTGCTGAACTATATTGGTGCTTCAAAGTCTCAAATCATTGCTGCACCGGTTCCACTCCGCCCCAAAAATGATACAGGATTAACTGCACAAAGTCCACAAATATTCATCTTCCATAATACTGCACTCAACCGAAGTCCAGATGACATCGCGTCTGGTTGCCCTTCGGAGGAGAAGAAGCGATACAATTATTCGGTTTCTGGATGGTTTTGGTTGAATAATAATGTAAACGTTATAGACAAGGATTTAGAAATATTTAACTTCGGGGGTGTTCCGAAATTGACGTATAATCCGAGCACAACCGAGTTTAAAGTATCATGTAAAACCGTAAAATTGGATACGGGTATGCCTGATCAAATCGAAAACATCATATATAATTCACGGTCCAATTACAGTAAAACGAAAGGAATCAAATTATCAGATATCGAAAAGACTCAGTTTCAGATGTTGAATGATTCACATACCACCGATATACAAATACCCATTCAGAAATGGAATTATTTTGTTATTAATTATGATGGTAAATCGATGGATGTGTTTTTGAATAATTTGCTGGTGGCAAAGAGTGGTTTCTTAGTTCCGGATATTACGCTTCAAGTGATTACCAGCGGTGATGATGGTGGAACCCCGGCCAAACCCCAAGGATTGAGTGGAAATATTTGCAATGTGACTTTTAACAAAGGACCGATGACATTAGAACAAATCCGTTGGACCTATAATATGCTGAAAACGCAAGACCCCCCTATGGTCGGAATGAAGACTATTGCGGATGAAGTGAAAACGTCGGGTTCAACAAACGTGTATTCACAATAATCGCTGGAATAAATGAATATTATATCTACGTATCTTATATATAATATGAATTCAAAACTTGTATTGGCCGTTGTTGTTATTTTATTGTTGTTGTATGTCATTTTCAAGGCGCTAACAACAAATTATACTACTTTAGGAACTATGCAAAAATGGACAAATAAAACCACATTAACTGGTGGAACTTTACCGAATAGTTTTAAAGCCAATAGCGCCATTTCAATTTGGTTTTATATTAAAGACTGGGCGGGCGGCGCCAATGTTGTCAAGTTTTTTAATTCCGCGACGGCTACTGGTACTCCGATTTTCAGTGTATCGTTGAAGACTAATACGAATACCATTGTTATTAAACCTAGGAGCACCAACGCCATAGATTGCGAGATTTCGGATTTTCCTCTTCAAAAGTGGGTGAATCTCCTCATCAGTTTTAACGGCACAGCAATGGATGTTTATGTTGACGGTAAATTAGTAAAATCATGTGTCGTGAATATGGGTTCTGATATCGCGAAAACTCAGAGTATCGTATTGGGTGAGGACACAACAACTGTTAATGGTGTTGACATCGGGTTTATCACAAATGTAAAACTGAAGATGACACCCATTGCACCCCAAGAAGCGTGGGATATTTACTCGCAAGGTTTCGGTGGAAGTCCCTGGAGTGACCTACTCAATAAATACAAGGTTAAATTGAGTTTCATTGTTGATAACCAGGAACAGACCAGTGTTAGCACGTAATCGAGTACGCATACGCATACGCATGGTATTATATATTATTTTTTTGCTTCCTAATATATAGTATAAATTATTTATAATTTTATTCGTTTCATATAAGAAATAAATTATTTATAATCATAATTTTATTCGTTTCATATAAGAAATAAATTATTCATAATCATAATTTTCTTCGTTTCATATAAGAAAGATGAGTAATAACGACGGCGGAGACGGCGGTGGTGGTGGCGGTGGCGGAGGATTCTTGAGCGGAATAACATCCGGGTTTTCAAATCCAAGTCAAGCCGGATTGTCATCTAGTTCTGGAATCGGTGGCGGTTTTGGATTAAAAGAGTTTATGGAATCAAACAGTTATGTAGCCAAATTTGCATTTATATTGATGGTTTTTATTTCCTTTTCAGTATTACTTAAACTTACGATTATCGGGTTATCTTATTTCATGCTTCCATCGATGTCGCCTTTTGTTTTGAATGGGACAGCCAATACAGAAGATATGGCGATGAATATATCACAAGATCCATCTTTGACCGATTCGGTATTTATTTCTCGTTCTATGAACGAGGATGGCGGTTTAGAATATACATGGTCGACCTGGTTTTTAGTCAATCAGGTCCCACAGACTTCTAATAAATATTCAAGAATATTTAGTAAAGGCGGTGAAGGAACAAAGCACTCTACATCGGGTATATATTTTCCGAATAATGCACCAGGATTATACCTTAAGCGAACGTCCGATACAACGTCAACAAATCCCGACAGAACAGACACAGGAGAAAATGTTACATTAATGGCAATTGTTGATGTAAATGGTAAGAAGAGTGGCGATGCGGTGTCAAGTGTCGATTTGAATGAGCAACTTGTCGCGACAGATATTCCTATGAAGAAATGGGTTAATGCGATTATACGTGTCACGAATAACGTGATTGATTTGTATGTTAATGGGCGTTTAGCCCAACGTCGCAAGACAGCCGGTATTCCTCTTCAAAATTATGGAAAGGTTTATATTGGTGAGGATAAGTCGGCCAACAGGTTTAGCGGATATATTTCAACTATTCAATATTTTAATTATTCCATCGGTGCAAATAAGATTATGAGTATTGTGGATGAGGGTCCTAACCTGAAAATGGTTACAAATGGTAGTGGAGATACAACTGCCACTAAATCGGTCGGCACGTATTTGTCGAATATCTGGTATATGCGATAAACACGGATGTGACGGCGACCGCAACGGCGACCGCGACGACCGAGATTTTTTACACGAGTAATCATCGTGTAAAAAATTAAAATATTGTTTGACTTACAAATACAAATTCCTATCTAATATATAGGATAATACGTAATGAGCGCACCAGTTTGGTATCCACCTTTAGCACAAGATACGCTAACAGGACCAGTATATTTTGATAACTCTCTGGGTTTTCGGTATAATGTTTATTCTCTCGGATATCCTACAACATACACATTACAAACTGCAACATATACGTTGGGTAATGGTAGTGTGGCGACGGATGTTAGTTCCGCCATAACAAAATTTCGTTCTACGATGATTGGAGTAGTTCCGTTGATTCAAATTACTTCTGATAACTCATATTCACCCATCAATTATTCATTTCCAACCAACAGTTATTCGATTTCGGTTGTCACATTAGAGAAACTCTATAAAGTCATTCCACAGATAGGTCCCTCTAGTGGATTGTATAGAAACCCCGACGCAGCACCTGTTGACTTATTTTATCGCAATGCTTTGATTATAAATGGTGTATTCGATGCGTCGGGTGGTTACAACCCGTACATATCGTCGGTTACGATACCAATGGAAATAAAACAAGAGGCCGGTTATGGTTATCTCGAAAAAAAAATCAATCTTCCAATAACAATCACAAAGGTAGATACAAATATTGCGATTAAACCGTTTGTAGGTGCAGGTTCATATCTAATCAGCGACAAGCGCAATAAAACACCCAAAGATCCTAATGGCGTCATTACACTTGAATACACTAATGCGTTTTATGATTTAAGTTTTGCAGAATTTGCGACCACCACCAGAAAAAATGTGGCGAATGGAATGGATGATTATACAAATGTCGTTTATTACATTACGAAAACAAATGATGTATTCGATGTCAGTAATGATTATATTACAATAAATGACAACAAAATATTATTCCGGAAAGTCACGCCCATTATAAATAATGTTGCCGTGACTATCTCGATAAAATTTTATCAGGCTGCATCGCCGATGTATAAACGTTCAACCGAATACATTGGTGAGGTTGGAACTTTGACACCTCTAACGATACAATTAAAAATCTTGAAATCCACACCTAGATTTGAAGGTCAAACACCTACATTCAATACTGACGACCCAACCACGATTTATACTTTACCAGATCTGAATAAAATGACGACTGAGGGTTCGTTTACAATAAACCTACCCGTGTCCGATAATACTGATCCCGACGCAAGTTCTAATTTCACGGTATCGTCGTCAGACTCGAATATTGTTAAAATCGTATATGCTGACGGGGTATTTACGGGGCGTGTTTATTTAGATGGCGTCGCTACAATAACTGTAACACAGGTTGAAACCACCAATTTCAACCGAAAAACAGCGTATTTCAATGTAAATGTATTCAAGATAACGGCCTCGATTGTCAATTGTAATACCAACGTTTTTTATACCAATCCGTACAATCGTCAGTTCTGGACGCGTTTCACGCCGAATTGCCGTAATTCCGATTTATATAACAGCGTAACCGGTGCAAAACTAACCCCAATACAAGTAGACGATGTATATGATATGCGTCGCAAAACCGAAATTCTCAAATACAATAAAAACGTCGGCGGACTTACAAAAAGTCAGAAATATGCAAAGGCTTCCCGCGGCGAATTAATGCGTCAAATCGGGAATGAAAATAAGTATTTGAGTCAGTCAACCGGTGCGGGTGGATCGGACGGACTTGGACCATTTACATTGGTTTGCCCTTCAACTCCTGAATCCCGTGCGAGATTACAATGCGGTTTAACGTCCGCATGTGGTGTCCCAGGAAAGGAGCGTGTATTATGCTATGACCCATCTGTGAATTTGTATAATTACAAGAAGACTTACGAATATAAGGCCGGTCTTCAACTGACATCCAACATCCCGACAACCGCACTTACGGCGCCAACCAATTTTGTAGTATCGGCATTTGACGTCGATCTTAATCGCATTACTCTTCGTTGGGATGCACCTGATTCCAATGGAGGGTTTCCAATCGTCGGGTATGTTATAACGTATTCGACAAATAACAAGACGTGGGCGCCTTATTCGAGTATTCTGCCAAACGGTCCAAAGACCGGCGCCAATGCGAGTTATAATCCGATATCCGGTGAATTAAACGGGAATTCTATCGTGTTCGAGAAAAAGGAAGGTTCGATACCGATCCTTACAAATACCGTGTATTATTTATCGGTTTTTTCCGGGAATGAACGCGGATTGAGTAGCGTTCCCGCCACACTCACGTTTAAAACGTCATCTGTTCCTAGTATCGTCACGGGTTTTTCGTTCAATGATATCGATGAGCGTAAAAATCTGATGATTGATATAAAATGGACAGATCCGACAAATTCGGGAACATCCAATGGCGGATATTACGGACCGCCCATTACTTCATATAATTTGTATTATCGTGAAAATACTCTTACGACGTGGAGTAACATAAATGTTTCGGTAACTACTGTTATTACTACGGATACGCCCAATGTAAAAAGATATATATTGCGAAATATTGAAAATGAGAAAAAATACAATTTTAAAATAGAACCGATAAATTCGATAGGTGTTGGACCTGAATCAACTATATTAACCGGACGGACATTAATGAAACCTAGAGTCCCTTTGAATGTTTCCGCGTACGCCAAATACGGGAAACCATCATCCGCCGCGACTACATCACAGAATTATATTGTTGTAAATTGGGGTAAACCAGATAATGGTGGAAATTTGATTAAATATTATAACGTTACGGTTACAAATATTGATTCGACTGCATCAACTTCACAAACATTCCCATATAATATCAATTCTGGGAACGCCAATTATGATACATTTACGATAAATGTAACTAGATTTACGACTGCTGGTTCAAGTGGTACTTCTATCATACCCGGAACCTATTCTATTGTACTTACCGCATATAACGGATATCTAACAAGCGAATCTAGTGTGGCAGTAAAGGTTTCCATTTTACCGACTTCAGCGAAACCGTCTATTTCAGACGTCGTTGGTTATTATAATTCAACTGGATTGAATTACGCGAGACTGATATTTACGATTAATAACAGCGTCTCTGATGGTATATTCATCACAAATATCAGAGTGAATGGTCTTGGTTCAACATATGACAATCAAATAACAGATATATATGGTAAGTCTATCAATGGAACCGGTGAACATATTATTAATATCCCAACAACTTACTCTGGTGATGAGTTGCTTATTGTAGGTAATACGTATAATATAACATTAACAATAACGTATTCTAGTTTGGTAGAATCAACAAGTGAGATATTCATATATACGCCTGAAATAAGGTATCTTTCGGCGTAGGATTATGATTATGATTATTATTATTATTATTCGCGCAATGTTGGGTCAATACATCTATCTTGACGTGAAAATACCTCTCCTGACATGCATTTATCACCTGCTTCAACCCGCGCACAACTTCTAAATCCGCGATCTTCGCCAATATAGCAATATCCGGCTTTACCGCTTTGGTGTTTTTGCGTCGAACTTGTGCTATCATCTGGACGTGGCGACGGACCCGAATATTCGCGACTGGCTTTATCTAAAAATGTGTATTTTGTGTCTTCATTGTTAAACCCAGGTTTCTTATCCGAACTATTATTCATAGAGGGTGGAACTGGTGCTTGGTGGATACTCGACTTTTTCGGTTTTTTACTATCTTCATTATCAGAGTCGGAATCGGACCCGGACGTGGACGCGGACTCGGACGCGGATGCATTGGATGCGGTAGCGCGTGCAGACGCGGGTGCGGACGCATGTGTAATCGTCGCAACCAATTCGCGACCAGAATCTTCCATCTTCTTGAAAAACGCGGTTATTTTTTCACCGATATCGCCCATTCCTAAATGAAAATCACCATTATTGGATAGATTTACCCACATAAACCACATAATAACTATGATTAGAATGACCTTGATGATAAATGTAAATGAAAAAAATGAAGAACTGCCTCCGTTGCCGTTGTCGTTATCACCATCGTCGTCAATGTCGTCGTCGTTGCCAACGTTTACATCAATATCACTCACCCGATTTTTAAGACCCGACCACACCGATGACGCAGATGACGACAAGTCGGATACCCGGGTCTTTAATGATGCTGCGGTCAGTTTCGCCTTATCGACTATATCTGGAACAATCCCGGATTTCACCATTTTGGCTTTGGATGATAATCCGCTATTTACAGTAGTATCATTTGTAGGTTTTGTAATGTTTGTGAATTTAAATTCAGGGAGAGACATCTATTGTATGTATGTATCTATATATACGATTACTATAATAAATTATTACGCACCACCGCCACCGCCTCCGTCGTCTGTTTTCCGAATAACAGTATTCATGGAATTTAAAGTCTCAAGACGCTTAATCGTGCGCTCCAGGTCGCCGTTCTTATCGCGGGAACCGCCACCATCACCATATCCTGCAGACGAAAATAGATAATCCGTATCTGGACTAATCTCATGCTGTTTAATCTGTTTGTATATCCCATGTATATTCGCCACCGCCGTCTCTATCACCAATCGGTCATTTATCATCTCTATTTTACCGTCATATTCAGTCGTAAGAAGCGATATCGCGAAATAAATCAGATACCGACGCTTCTTACGGACCCCGGGGGTAAATCTCACACAATATAACCGTAAAAGACTTTTGATTATTTTCTGTGTAAGGATAGTATGCTCGTCAGCACTTTCACTTCGCGCAATAATTATATCCCAAATGAGCCAAATCGGGTCGAATTGGAGTTTATCATCGACGGGTATATGTGAGCGTCGTTCGCATCGACAGGTTTCTTTCTTGGCTTTACATATCGATTCAAACTCGGTGATCCATTCAACCCAATAACACGCCTGTAGTGTATTTTTAGAATCGCATGAGATATGATACGCAAATTCGTTTACCGCGATAAATATCTCTTTGGGGTCGCGTGACCTGAAATATTCTTGTGCATAATCCACGCGTGGTGCTTTCAATTTGTGCGACATTGTTGTAATGTCATATTCTTCCTTCTTTTTGATTTTAATACTATCATATTTATGCTGGCGTTTGGAATTACATAATACACATACGATTTCCGCGAAAAGTGTTCGCATTTTCGGGTGGTTTCTCAGGCGTAGTTCGTTTCCTACGAACCCGTTCGAGAGAATAGACTTGAAACTCTCAAATCGCATTTCAATATATAACGGTAATTTGGGGTTTGCTAAATGGATGTATTTACTGATAAATGTAATAATAATGTCCCAGAGTTCGAGGAAATGACCCGAGCATACCAGTTCTGCACTCCAATAACACGCCGGTTCTACTTTAGAACTGGATAGACTATTTAATAATTCTTTACGAACATCGGTTTTTTTGTAGGCGGAAAAGGTTATACCGCGGAACTCATTTTCCGAACGAATATCATTGATTTCATTAGGATCACTCATTGTTGAGGCGTAGTGTCTATATTACTCCTTTGGTTTTTTAGTGCCGGGTTTAACGAACGAATGAACGAATGAACGAACGAACGAACATCGGTGGGCGGTCGCTTTTTGCGACGTTTATTTTTATAACGACATATTAGTAGTATCTGAATGGCGTCGACAATATATAAATCATTTTCAGCGTATATAAAATCAATTACAAAATGGGAGATATTGGTATTCTTATTCATCCTAATGATGATACTTTGCTTTATCAAGCGTGACATATCGTATCATGTAGAGGGGTTCGAACAGCAAAGCAAATATAAAATATACGAAAATGACGCGATATACGACAGTTTTTATGCGGATATCTATGATGAACTCTTTATACAACCCAATAAAATAGAGGCGGAGGTCGATGAGATCATTCAGATAACCGACGCCAAAAAGTTGGATAAAAAGTTCAAGGTTTGTGATTTGGGGTGTGGTCTAGGACACCACGTCGACCTGTTACAACTCAAAGGTGTAAATGTTATCGGATGTGATAAATCGCCTGCTATGCTTCAAAGTGCGAGAGATTTATACCCGAAGTCTAAATTCGTAGACGGGGATTTTATGAAACCGATGTTATTTAGCGAAGACGAGTTTAATGTGCTTACATGTTTCTATTTTACGATTTATTATGTCAAGGATAAGCGTGCGTTTTTCAAGAATTGTTATCAATGGTTGCGACCTGAAGGGTATTTAATCGTTCATTTGGTCGATCGAAACCATTTTGATCCGATTGTCCCTGGTGGAAAACCCCTGTTTCTTGTAAGTCCGCAAACTTATGCGAAAGACCGTATTACAAATTCTCTCGTGAAATTCCGTAGTTTTCAATACAAATCGGATTTTAAGGCGCCGCCTCCTTCGAAAGGCGGTGCGAAAAGCGACGGCGGTGGAAAAGGCGGCAGTGCGAAGAACATCGGAACATTCACCGAAAAATTCACCGATGATAAGACTGGCAAGGTTCGTGAGAACGTACATACTTATTATATGCCGACAAACCGAGAGATTTTAGATACAGCAAAGGAGGTGGGGTTTACTGTCACGGGACAGGTGGATCTGGTTCATGTTCTCAATGAACATCAGTATTTATTCATTCTTAAGAAGGTTGCGTAATAATCTCTCGACATTCATCTATACAATACATATCCGTATGTGTATTGTATTCCATTATGCATTATGCATTATATGCGCAATTTATCTCATCTGTATTGCTGTATTAAAATTCAATTACTATTATTGGTATAGTCAACCACTGACATTTCGGTTTTCGGTTCGGCGTTTATGGGCGGTGCGACGTCCGAATACATTTACGAGCGTGATGAACCCATTGGGTCGCGGAAATGAGACCGGACGCCTACCGGGCGTTACTATATATCCGTTTATTACAAATGTAAATTACAAGAATGTAGATGTTTATTCTACGACTGCGTTGAATAGTCATTCCGATATTCCATTTGAGGGGATTGTGGAATTATTAAACAAGGATCATAAACACACCGTGAATAACGGCGCTTACTCGACGACGACGACCAGTCATCAAAATGAACTGCGTCCATACATACATAACGAGAGACTGATGTGTATTTTAGCAAATGAAACACATGGATTGTCTGCGTTTGTTGGAGTCTATCGTTTGCGTTCGTCGTCGTCGTCGTCGGGCGATATACACGGCGTATGTATTCTTACGCCTCGTATTAAAATAGAACGGGTTCGGTCTGATATGACGGCGTCATCGTCATCGTCACCATTATCCACATCAATATACGTATGCGAACACCTGGCCTGGTCCCGTTATAATGTAAGTGGTCGCGAATCTCTCGAACTTCTTGAAACAACCGAATATATTCAGAAGTCTCGAGAGATTGCAGGAGAACAAACATTATACCGTTATAATGAAATCCCATGGTTTGTTATTCCATTTACGACAATTTATACATATTCTCTATCTCTCGAGAGATTGTTATCGCCCGGTCCTGGGCCCGGGCGTAATCCCGGTCCTAGACCCGCGCCCGGGCGCAGATCCATTATAAAGGTTTCATCCGTCAATTTCGCCATTTTTTATGCGTTTATAAATGAATGTTCGAGAGATTTTACATGTTCTATTTTAAATGAGATAACGCACTTACAGCATCTCATTCAATCAGGAATGTACCATATTTATATGTTACTTTTAAATAATACCCGGGTTCTCTCGACATATATATATGGACCCTCCTGTGTCCGCCTGAACCCCGACGTTACGCCGGATAAACGACCAATACACTACAAAAAGAAGACCCGTGCTAACCGTATCGAGAAATTACATGATTATGTCTCTAAAACATCCACGGCTGTCGTGAAATATTTACCACCAGTTATAGAACCTAAATATGATCTCTCGGGCAAACGTGTCCGGGTCGGGGTACAGGTCCGGGCGGGCGACGGGCGCAGTGTCCGTGACACCGACATTCTATATAATCCATCCACCGAAATCCCGCGTCTTTTATCATCTATTCGAAATAAACAAATATGCGATATACAAGTATTCGTAGATGGGTTTATTGACAGTTTGAAACTTCGATGTAGAGACGCGGGACTGACGTCCGGGTTACTGCTTATCGAGACCATCGCACATAACTATATTATTATTGATGAAATTACCAGGGGCGATATACCTGGTGCAACGCCAGGTGTCACGTGGTCACACAAATGGTATTATGTATTATATAACGCAATCATTCATCGGGAGTTACCATGTAAGGATTTGTTTATGGTATAAAGAGTGGGGTACGGTGGCGCGGTGCGTGTAGTGTATCGCAATCGACACACCCAACGATCACCTACGGTATTGCGCCGTTTGACGACCACCGAACATACTAAACCCTCTACCGCCTGCGCCGCCACCACCGCCGACGCCACCGCCGCGACCATTACCTGGAATAGCGTTTGTAAATGTATCTACGATGAAGATAATGAATATCCCTAAAAAGCAATACAATACAAGTTCCTCGATGACATGACCCGTCTTTTCGTCCTTCTTATCTTCCATCATGTGAATGATGTAATTCAGTTTTTCAATGAGGGCCGCATTTGTGCCAGACATAGAACCTCCGGTCGTCGACGTCGCCCCTACTCCTCCTCCTCCGGCCAATTGATTGGCTAGTGTCTCTGCATAAGGGACAAACTGTTCGTAATATTGAGAAGCGTATGTGCTTGTTGTAGGTCTACCGCTGTTGCTGGTTGTAACATTGACCCGACCTGACGGGTCGACATTTCGCGTGCTATCACCGTAAGGTGTTGTGAAATGAGGTGGCGATGAGAACCGCCCTGACTCTCCGGCAGTTGTTCCGGGAGGCAACTGTAGATTAGGATTATTAGCATTAGCATTAGTAACCGGATCCATCCCTTCCAATAATGTAGAAGAGTAGGATGACGCCGGGTTTAGGGAATTCATTTGGGTTGTCTTTCTAACCACGCCATTATTGCTAGATACGCTGTTGTCTGGACCGCGAATAATTCCTTGACTCGTTACATTCGTAGCGTAGACACCCATTCCTTGGGCCGGATAGGCCGGTAATACCGAATCCATTTCATTTTCATCAGCGTCGCTATCTTCTCCGCCTTTTCGATGAATATTTTCAATATAATCCTTGATTTGCTTTATTTTCTGACCGGCTTGTTGTATCATCCCTTGATTTGTTCCGTTTTCGTTGGTTATACCTGTTACATTACCGTTCGATGACTGTAATAATCCTCGTTCGCCGTTACCGTTGCCGTTTGATCGCGTATCATCGAGAGATTGATTACGAGGAATCTTTAGGGTTCTATTTCCAGTGGGGTTTGTATTTCGTCGATTATATATTTTCCCGTTTGAATTACCATTATTGTTATTACTATTGGTATTAAGATTCCCACTTTCGGCGTATTCAGAAAAACCTAAAGATGACATATTCTCCTATAAAAAAATGAGATTTTAATTCGAGGGAGAAATGTGAATTATAATCACTCGTTCAAATATATTTATCAGTTAGATATGAAAAATATATTAGTTATGTATATACGACGAAAATGGTGAAATTAAGTAAAGAACTTTCTTTAGGAGTTTTATTGGTTCTGGTGGTTATTATGGTTCTTAAACCAAACCTTCTCGGGTTTTTGTATAATAACGTTTTAGGCAAACTGGTTTTTGTTGCGGCAATTGTGTTTCTTTCTTTGAAGCATACTGCTGCCGGGTTGCTCGCGGTTGTGTTTGTCGCAATAGTTGCCACGATGACCGGTTATAACGGTCTTGAGGGAATGGACGTTCCTCCTTCTACTACTACTCCTACTGCGAATGATGATGAGAATACACCGCCTACGACGAAGAAGCAGTGTGAAGGTGAAGATTGCGTGACTGAAGGTGCCGAAGTTCAGGCCAAGGGCGTTGACGACATCAAGAAGCTCCTGAAGTCTAACTAACTAATTCATTCATTTCAATACATTACATTCGTATATGTATTGAAATATATCTATTGTAATTATAGTAGTCATACGATTATGAGTAATCAAATTCAGTATTATATAGAATATTTATCGTCTTGGTTTTATCATAATGTGCTATATACGGAGACGATGGTCGTGTTATTAAAATTTATAGTTTTTGTTGTTTTACTAACTCTGATCGTGTATGAGAATTATTTTGCTGCTGGAGTCGTTGTTGTTATTTGTGCGTCGGTGTATTTATATCACACGGGAGCTGTGGGGTCGGGTGTGGGCGCAGTATTGGATCCAGGCGGTGGCGGTGGTGGCGGAAGCGGCGCAGTATCGGTCGCGCGACGTGTTGAAAAAGACGAACTCACAACCGGTGTCCTTTTAATAAAGGAAGGATTCGGTATAGCAATGCCGAAAATCATTATGGGAGATGATTCAGGGAAAGATCATCGCCGTTCTAATAAATTTATCGAAGAAGACAGTAGCGATTTTACAAATAAGTATTTCAACAGTAAAAAGTGCGGGATTGGAAGCGGGATTGGCGGGATTACAATGTTTGGGAGTAATGAACTGATTGGTGGGGAACGGAAAGTCGAATTAGGTGGGTTATATGATTTCCTGGGGAATTATGTTACGAATGAGAGCACTGATGATAAGGGTAAACGATACAAATATTTTCTAGATTGTGTTTTTAAACCTGTGAAAAGGAGCATGGATACTGTAGCGGGGGATTTTCGGGTGATTAAAAAGGAGATATATAACAATATAAATACCAAAATTATTGATATCAATAAAGTTATTAGTCGATTTGATACGACGATACTTTTTAATACAAAGGAAGACCCGACTGCCGATTATAGTAAACGGATTTATCTTTCATCAAAAAATCAAGATAATCAGGATATACCCGCCACTGGTAATATTGCGTATGTATCTCTGATCAATGGTAATTCAAATCAAGACAAACTAAAGAATATCCAAAAGTTGGATAATGAGGATAATATTAACGACAAAATGTATGCGGATTTGCTTACATCGATAAATAATAATCGCGTAATGAATTCGACTGTGAAACAACGTCATTTGGAAATATATGCGAAAGTATATGAGTTTCGTAAAAAACTCGATAATATATTTGCGAATATGCGCGCCCAAACAAAAAATGACGTGTCTTTCATGTATACAGTTCGGATTGGAGAGTCTGTCATTCAAGAACTGCGAATGATGTTGAGTTATCTGAAGATTATCCAACTAACAAACGATATTATTCTGTTTGAGGAGACTAGCGGTAACGGTATATACACATCGGCACCCGAAGGTTTACCGCCAACCGGAACGTTAGACCCCATTACATATGCTAATAGCGCCATTAAATCAAAAATAACAGGTGCCGCCAACAATATATTTAAAATCCCACTGGAAGATGATACTTATAACAATAAGGATGAAAAGCGCTATCTATATGGCATAACTTATTATATTGATAAAGCAGGTAGCAACTAATAGTAGATAAAAATATAGTAATATACTAATAATACAAATGAAACCCCGAACTATATTCATTTTAATCGCGATGATGGTCGTCGTCTTGGCCACATCTGCGTTTGGAGTGTATAATGATAGAGAAATCCGTGATGATACTGTTAAGCGTAATAAACCCGTTGCTGCAACGCCAGTGATCGCCCCCACAGCATCAGATGAGAACACGGTAGTCGGTGCTTCCGGCGCATCTACATCATATAAATCCAGTAAATCTCATTTAGACGTATCTGAAAAGGCGGATGGTCCTTATAGTAAGGATGGAACGAATACATATCGCGGTAAGGCCAGCGGATATGATTTACATTCTCGTGACGGAGGCGACAGCGACGGGGGTTCCGACGCGGGTGACGCAGGAGACAACGTCAAAGAGACAAGCGAATTTCAAAAGAAAATGAAATACGTCTCTAACATGTTTGAAGAGATATTTAGTAAATGGAAATCACAGGAAACAATAATGGCGCCTAGTGGTATCGAGGAACTGGTTGATCCAGATGAAGGATTTAAGATCCGTGAGAAATTTAAGAGGGGGGCGCGTCAGGGGATGCGTAAATTGAAAAACGCATTTCGGGGACGTTCTAATAAGTAATTCGAAATAGAATCTCTAATGTTATAATAATACATATAGGTTATTATTATGGCGTCAAGTAAAAATAAAAGTAGTCATGGGCGTAGTCGTAGTCATCGGACCGCCGGAAATGGACAAAGTGGTAAATTTCCGCAAACTGGCGGCGCTCCTGGATCTATCGCATCTTCGCCACTTATCCCATCCATCACACTTAAATCATTTACGGACTTTTTTTCCGGGAAAACGAACTTTTTCACGCTTCAATCTCCCGCCAATAATATTATGAATTCGCCGGTGCTCACATCGATGCATAATTTCTTCCACAACCTGAATACAAGCACGTTTTTTGCCGGGTTTGTTATGCTTATTTTGAATATTGGATCGCGGTATATTAATTTGGATCTTAATTCATCTACTGAATCCTGGATTAAATATCTCATGAGTAAAGAGGTCCTTGTATTTGCGGTGAGTTGGATGGGCACGCGAAGTATTTATTACGCACTTGTCATAACGGCGTGCTTTACCATCGTCACTGACCACTTTATGAATGCGGATAGTCAGTATTGCGTCATTCCTTCCAAATTTAGAGATTTACATAAGATGACGGAGGAAAAACACGGACCAGAGAAGAATGTTAGCGATTTAGAAATAAGCAACGCACTTCATACGTTGGAAAAGGCGAAGAAGGAGAAAGAAGAGACAGACCATCTAGAGTTGGTGAAATATCATCAATTATTTAAGGACGATACATTTGAGTCTTCGCCTGCAAATGTTGGTGTGAAGAAGTGATATTGATTGTACGATGAGTGAAATATTACCAATACATCGAAGCGTTGTATATATTAAACAATTTTATAAATAGTATATAGCTAAAGATACGAATCATACTATTTATATTAGAATAAACATAATACTACAATAGTAAAAATGAGTACGGCGACTGCTGCTGCTGCTACTGCTGCTACGGCGACTACTGCTGCTGCTACGGCGGCTGCTGCTGCTGCTGCTGCAACAAAAATCCAAAAAGTCATAAAGACGCGTAATGCTTTACGCAGTGCTTTCGAAAATAAGAGAATTCAATCTGATAGTACCGTCGCCGCCGCTGCCGCCGCCACCGCCGCGGTTTCTGTTGCTGTTTCTCACTTAAAATCACGTCCACCATCCCCCACATCCCCCCCCTCGAGACCAAGAGTTAGTTCTGTATCTCCTTTTTCTTCTTCTACACCATACAGTGACAGCAATACCGATAGTGATGATGATGAAAGTGTCGACGGCAATTTACAAGATACACACCGGCAAAGTGACAACTCTTCCATAATAAGCAATACCAGCAATAAAGTTAGTCATACTCGGAAACCATATATATCAATAACCGATATTTTTGCAAAATTAGATTCGGGTTTTGACAGGTATATCGAAGACTCGGTTAACGCCGCAACCTTGAAAGAAGTGCCGATAAAGGGCGAAAATGGGAGCATCATTTCAAAACCTTCTCAAATAAAGTTCATCCCGATCGATGGCGATTTTCCAAAAATGGATGTCAAAATCTATGAACATATGATTTATCATTCGAATAATTCATTAAAATTAAATCCACTCGAAATATTCGTCCCTATAAAATATAAGATCGATCATAATAAAATAAACCAATATTTATCATCGAAAAATGATCTGCTTACACAAAACATTAAAAAAATGGTGATTGAATCGTTTGGTGAAAACCCAAATGCGTTATATTATAAACACACTATTACTGGTAAACATGGCGGGAAAAATGTTGCCGATATGGATGAAAAGTCACAAAAAGAAATTCAATTTATTATCGATAACTGGCACGAAGAATACACCGAACGGACTTTTTATGATAATGCAAGCAAATTTTTTCTTCAGAATAAACCTCTCGACAAATTTGATCTGATAACATTGGAAAAGGGTGTTGAGGAGGTATTTTCGGGAGAAGGATTGATGAAACTTGTAGATGATAATGCTACGCTACATGAACGAATACAAACGATATACGTCGGAGACACCGATGATGAAAAAAACAATGTTACAAAAACCGTAAACAATTTGAGTCTATATTACAGTTTATTTAATGTCGTATATGCGGATATTAAAAAACATATTACCGATCCATTGAACTTTATAAGTGAACGTTCACAACATATGGGCTATGAATATAAATTTAATGAAGTGTTGAAGAACGAAATGTTTCAGACATATACCGAAATAAAGTCATCACTCGATAGTTTTGATTTATCTGGTGGAAAAATACCATACTTATCTATTATAAATGTAATTAATAAATTTAAAGCACAAATTACGGGAAAAAATGAAAAATTAAGACAATCATTTTCGGTGTTTGACAAATTTATTAAAGAAAATACGAATACATATGAAGATGGCTATAATAGACGGTACGATAGAGGAGGCAGATCATCTTATAAATATTACAAGACATATGCGTTGGTTGAATATATATATTACTTGTTTTCTACCAAGGATTATAAGGTTACCCCAGATCCTTTCAAAACTCCAAATAAGATCGCCCTTATGAGTCCCATAGATCTACATAATCAACTGTCCCTCAAGATTAATGACAATCTGTTTAAAAGAGAATATTCACAACAACCGCCCGGAATTACGCGTGACGATTATGAAGATATAAAAAACAATGATGAAATGCATATTTTGCGTCAAATTGAATATTATAAACAGCAATCAACGCACGGTGGTGATGGTATACCTAAGTTTATTTCACAAATCACAAATACTTGGAAGTTTAAACTGGGAACATTCAATGATGTCATTAATGAAGGATTAGAATTACCATTTGGTGTAGATCTGCTATTTTATGTATTGTATCTAGCAACAAATAGTATAACACGTTTTATATCTGACAATCAAGTAGATCTTGATAAAATAGATGAGACAAAAAATCTAGAATTACGCAAATTACGTCTTGAAACAACATTAGATGAAAATAAACTGAAAGACATGTGCGACATTATTGCTAACTATGGTGGATTCAAAACTGAACAGATCTTGCCTGATAGAAAAAAATATATTTTTCTCGAAGGAGGTTCCAATCCGCAATTACGAGGTATGGTCTACCACCATTGGTATCAGGATGAGTGGAAAAAGAAAATCGTCGTGGATGTATCTGGTCAGGGGATCGATGATAAAAAAATTGCAACAAATATCCGTTTTACTACTACAAAAATGACTAAAAAAATAAGAAGTGTATTGGGGTTGAGTGATGGCGATACACCGGAAGATAAAAAAAAGATATATTCAGAATTGAACCGTTTGATTTCATTCAATACGATTCAAGTTATGAATATGCTTTTTGTTAAACCGCGCGTTATATGGTATTCACCTGATCTACGAACCGATTTTATATCAGATTCGTCATTGTGGTCTTATTTTCAATTGAAAAATACCGAAGTTGTATCCAAGCGCTCATTCGAAGAATTTAAAAAAATCTTTGATGCCGATATGATTGAAAGTATCTACCCTGAACCTGAGTCCGAGTCCATTTCTGATTCCGAGTCTGTCATATCGAACCAGTCCGTTGATGAACAACCAATAGGCCCTATACGTTTGAGCGAGATGTCGTCTAAATTTTGCATATTTCTTATATCGAGTGATGTCCAACCAAAAGTTCAATCCCGAGATTCAAAATATAAAAAAGATTCATCTGACCCTGAATTTAATAACAACGTTTTTACGGAAGTGTATGATTCAGCAGAAGGCGGTGTAATTGAAGATAAACCAACATTCACTGGTGCGATAGCCAAAAAGATAAAGGAATTAGTCCCCGGTTTTAAAAAACCAACGATAGAGTATTGTGCTAACGAACGTCAGCAGATTGCAGACGCCGCAAGTGATTTGAATCGTTCATTTGTTAATTCTATGAAATCAATCGGTCTCGATATGAGTAAAAAACTTGACGATTTTCAAACAAAGTCTGAAGCAACAATTGCATCAACTATCGATAAATTAGATATACAAAAACAACAACTTCAAGGTTATATTGATGACACCGATGGGAAATATATTAGCGATATAGATAATTTTGCGGGATTTCCTCTTACTGATCGGGCACAAATTATAGGAAGAATAGAAGTATATATCAAACGTGCAGATGAATATGTAGATGCTGCGCAAAAAGTATTAGGTGCCGCGAAGATTCCAGACACCGCGACAGTAACGAATGAATACAAAGAAAAATTAGAAAAACAAGTAGAAATCTTAAAAACAAGAGAAATCGAAATAGGAATCCAGGCGTTAACCCTACAATTTCAGAAAATATGTCTAGAATATTATTCAGATAAAAAATTAAATGAATTCCATATTAAATCGAACGAACTTAAAACTAAAGCAAACGAACTTATAGTTAAAGCGACCGAATATAACTTAACAGATAAAGTTGATGAAATTAATAAATTAATAGTTGAAATAGATGAAAAATATAAAAATGCAGCGGAAGAAGCAAAGGCGAAGGTTGCGGTAGAAGAGGCGAAGGCGGTAGCCGAAGCAGAAGAGGCAGCAAAGAAAGAGGCAGCAGTAGCAGCAGAAGAGGTAGCAAAGAAAGAGGCAGAAGAAGTAGCAAAGAAAGAGGCAGCAGTAGCAGCAGAAGAGGCAGCAAAGAAAGATGCAGAAAAAGCAGCAGAAGAGGCAGCAAAGAAAGATGCAGAAAAAGCAGCAGCAGTGGCGGCAGCAGTAGCAGCAGCAGCTGTGGCAGCAGAGGCAAAGAATGATGCAGAAAAAGCAGCAGCGCGGGCAGTTGCCGAAGCAGAAAAAGCAGAAAAAACAGAATCAGGAGCAGTAGGAGTGGCGGCGGCAGAAGCAGGAGCAGCAGCAGCGGCAGCGGTAGCGGTAGCAGCAGCGGCGGTAGCAGCAACACACGCAAAGACCGCAGCAGAGGCGAATGCAGCAGCAGAAGGAGGAGCAGAAGAAGCAGTAGAAAGAGCAAAGAAGGATGCAGAAGCAGCAGAAGCAGCAGCAGCAGCAGCAACGGCGGCAGCAACGAGAGCGGCGGCGGCGGCAGCAGCGGTAGCATCGGCAGTAGCGGTAGCATCGGCGAAGGCGGTTGCTGAGGCGAAGACTGCTGCTGAGGCGAAGGCTGCTGCTGAGGCGAAGGCTGCTGCTGAGGCGAAGGCTGCTGCTGAGGCGAAGGCGGCTGCTGAGGCGAAGGCTGCTGCTGAGGCGAAGGCTGCTGCTGAGGCGAAGGCTGCTGCTGAGGCGAAGGCGGCTGCTGAGGCGAAGGCTGCTGCTGAGGCGAAGGCGGTTGCTGAGGCGAAGGCTGCTGCTGAGGCGAAGGCTGCTGCTGAGGCGAAGGCTGCTGCTGAGGCGAAGGCTGCTGCTGAAGCAAATGCTGCTGCTGAGGCGAAGGCTGCTGCTGAGGCGAAGGCGGTTGCTGAGGCGAAGGCTGCTGCTGAGGCGAAGGCGGTTGCTGAGGCGAAGGCTGCTGCTGAGGCGAAGGCGGTTGCTGAGGCGAAGGCGGTTGCTGAGGCGAAGGCGGTTGCTGAGGAGAAGGCGGTTGCTGAAGCAAATGCTGCTGCTGAAGCAAATGCTGCTGCTGAGGCGAAGGCGGTT
>Ga0209190_1000023_pt1 | contig 119316 bp, 103 predicted proteins | sample M_140205_XF_Meta_FD_187315 | JGI IMG/M metagenome (GOLD analysis project Ga0209190, IMG submission 187315) | Freshwater microbial communities from Lake Montjoie, Canada to study carbon cycling - M_140205_XF_MetaG (SPAdes) (version 2) | ecosystem: Environmental > Aquatic > Freshwater > Lake... | reverse complement strand
ACAACATTTAAGTTAATAAAAAATATTCGTAGAACTCAAAAAGTTTTCATTACTAAAGAAGGTGATGGAGCGTTTGCAGTAGTTGATGTTGATACTCTTTGGCGATCAGAGTCAGGGGAAGAGTCACATTGGTTTGGTAGAACCTGTAAAACCTATGTTAATACAGCAGAGGGTTGGAAAATGATTTCTCAAGTTGGTGTCTTGGACTATTCCAATAAAATTTCCAATTGAAAGAGATTCTGAATCGGCTGTTTAGCGCATCCAATTAGTAGTGTGCGGGCACGTACTCACTCAAAGTGGGTAACTAATTACAACTGCTCAAGCAGCATAGCTCTATCCGCAGCATTGGGAACTAGCTCAAGGTAGCGTCGCAATGCGCTTTTACCACCCTCTGGATCTTGACCAGATTGAAGCAGAGCAAGCCCCAAGATTTTGAGCGCTGGGGGAGTTGCTCGTGGGTCAAGTGACAACGCCTTGCGCGCGTAAAGGATCGCTTCGCTGTGGTGTTTTTGAAAGAACTGTAGCTGCGCATAGGCAAGGTTGGATGCGGCACTTGTGCTATCTTGATGAAGTGCCGCAGTTATGGCGATATCAGCGAGCTCTAAGCGCTGCAGGCGTATCCAGCGAGTACCTTCACGTATAAGTAGATTTAAATTTACAAAGCGCGAGGTGGACTCTTCATCGCTGCATAGCGCTAGTGGCGAAGCCTCGCTTAATTCAGAGCTTGCAACCGTAGGTGTTCCGATATTGATGTCTATACCTACGCGCTTCGCCGCCTCAATACCTGCCGCTGCTTGTACGAAATTATTACGCTCAACGTATAGTCGAACCAGAGCGTCGTATGCTGGGGCAAATTCCGGTGATAACGTAATGGCATCCCGATACTCACCCAGGGCATTTTCAGCACATCCGACTGTCTCAAGGATCTGCCCGCGAATAAGCGAGATGCCTGCACCCCCTCCAAGGGCTTGAGCTGTTTGTGTTGTTTGCCAGGCCGCACTAAGGTGTCCGCTCTTGCGCTGGGCCAGAGCTAGATTAATTTGGATCCGAATCTCTTTGGGCGCTGTGGCAGCGGCCTGTATGTTAAATGAAAGATCGTCGCTCCATCTGCGTGCGGTAATGCCACAAGAGATCGCTAATACGGCGATAAAGCATATAGCAACCTTAATCATTTTTTGGCTGCAATCTTGCAACCAGACTGAGGCCCAAATGCAGACAGCTATGATCAGAAAGGCAGAGGCTGCGTAGAGCGGGCGCATGCCGAGCACTGCGCGTGAGCACATAAGCAAAGCTGCTGGGGCATGTATAACTGCGCACACTAGGAGCGCCGGTCGCGCCTTTGGACAGATAAAGAAGAGCCGTCCAAAAGCGAGTAAGAGGAGTAATCCGAGCCACATTACGCTTGGAGCGCTTGCCCAGGAGGAGATCGGAGCGTATATCGGCGCCGTCGCCAATGGCCACAACCATGTTCCTAAAAGAAGAAAGAGGGAACGAATGCCGGTAAAGAGATCGAGGTCAAAAAGCCTAACGTTGTTACTTCCCAGCACTAGCGCTCGTACTATGAGATAGGCGACAACGAGAGCGATCTGCTTCCATCGAAAGGAATTAAATAGGCGCCGATCACGAATTGCACAGAGGATGGGCCATACGATAGCGGTCTCTTTTGAAAGCATCGCGCACGCACCAAGCGCAAGCGATCGACGGCTATCCTTGAGTGCCAGCGACCAAAGCAGCGTTGCCGCCATTAATAGATCTGGTCGACCGGAGATCCAGGCTACGGTTTCAGTTTGATGAGGATGAACAGCGAAGAAAATGGAGGCTGCCTGGGCAGCAAGCTTCGATGCGCCGAATCGAATAGCGAGCGGATACACCGCTAAGCTGGTAATTCCGTGGATCAGTAGAGCTGTAATATGGAAAGGTAGGGGTGAGCCGTGACCTAGTAGGTAGTCGAGTCGAAGCGAAATGACCGTAAGGGGACGATAGTATCCGCCGGAATCGCTCCACACCCGCCCCAGGTTCCAGTAGTCTCGAACGAAGGTCTTCCAAAGAGGTTGCTTTCCTGTGACCAGGTCACTTGCAAGGAGTTGATGATCATCCCATACCAGACCGTTTCCGAGGGCGGAAACGTAGGAGAGTACGGCGATCGCAAATACAACGCACAGCCACCTTGTGGGGAAGGGGGATTCGGAGAGGGGCAATCCTATCGATAAACGATCGCTACTTAATTTACTACTCTCTTGTTTGCGGGTCATCTCTGTAACTATTCACCCTGTTTTACGGTTGTATGCATTAATGCTTATAGAAGGCGGTCTTTGTATGAAAAGAGAGGAATCAAAGGATAGGAAGATCAATTCACTTTCCGCAAGTAGCTGATCTGCCCTATCGATATTGCAATAGGTGCCCTGAGGGCCCTCAGGTAGCCGAAAGGTTAGGGGTGTTGTTTGTCGTCGCCCAGATTACCGTTTTAAGCCAACCAGATGAGCATGACGAGGACAATTTAAGAGGACAAGAGGGTGTTAAGCTTACGGTCGTACTAGAAGAACACCGGCAGTTGTTTCAGGATGGTAAGAACGGTGCGGCGATGCGGAGCGTCTTCGATTACCTCCAGATAGATATGCTCTGCGAATTTAGCAGCCCGCTTTGTCCCGCATGCTGGGCAAAGCGGGCTTCATTTATAGGAGAAAGACAGGAGAAGGCAACCAGCGGCGGCGGCAGGAGCTGATAACGACACAGACCCCCACAGAAACGCTGTTTTGTGATTGATTATGATATACGGCGATATTTCAAAAGCCTTAGGTGCATGTCTTGTGAACTAACACAAAACACATACGCCTAAAGCAGGATGGGGCCTAGAATATTGGTAGCACTATAAAAATGTGCTCATACCTAGTGCAATGCTTTCTAGAGGGAATCGTAGGGCGTCTTTTGAGAGAGGGAGAGTCCTCGAACCAGTCCCAAACTGTGCGCGAAACTAATCTACTTTTATGAGTCGTAAGTGTTAGTTACGGGGTGCCTTTGGGGGATAATCTATGTTAGCTGCGACATTTTATCGCAGTGATTTTTCTTAATAGGGCGCTTAGTATGTGCGACACAATACTATCTCTAGCGGTCAAGGGGCACCGGTAGCGTAATTGCCTAAGTGAGGGGCAAGGTGGGTGGGGGCTCTCTACACGCGTTATTAGACGGTTCTGGTGACAGATAAGCTCAACGCGCGTCGTGTACAATTTCTCACTGAGGGGCTACAACAAGTGTAGCGATTTGTTGGAGCGAAAGGAAAGTTATGAAGAAACAGATATCACGCACTCTTTTAGTGATGTTTGTTATTACGCTTGTTCTTGGAGGTGTTAAAGCGATCCAGATCGCTATGGCGATCGCCGAGCATGCCAATTTTCAGCGCCCCCCTGAGGCTGTTACAACAATTCGCGCTTCGCGCGCTCAGTGGCGAGAGATTTTTGGGACTGTTGGCTCCTTTGTCTCAATGCGGGGCGCGACGTTAAGCGCCAAAGAATCTGGTACTATAGTTGCGGTACAGTTCGACTCCGGGGCGAAGGTAAAGGCTGGTGATATCCTTATTGAGATCGATAGCTCCGTTGAGAAGGCAAATCTTAAAGGAGCGCTTGCTCGACTTGAATTCGCAAAACAGACCCTTGAGCGAGTGCGGAGGCTAAAAGGCCAGAGCGCGGTGTCTCTCTCAAATCTAGAGGATGCCCAATCAAGAGTTCTTCAGGTGGAGTCAGAGGTTCAATCAATAAAAGCAGCGATTGAACGAAAGACAGTTGTCGCACCTTTCGACGGCCGAGCGGGTATTAGAACCGTGAACGTTGCAAGCTTTGCTACGGCAGGTTCGCCACTTGTTCCGCTCTACTCATATGATCCTATCTACTTTAATTTTTCCGTTTCTCAACAGCTAGCCCCGATGCTTTCAACTCGGGATACAGTAGTTATCTCGGTAGACGCATTTCCGGGAAGGTCATTCTCCGGAGCGATCACCGCAATCAATCCAAATATCGACGAGGTGACTCGAACTATCAATGTTCAGGCAACGGTTGCAAATTCTCAGGAGGAGCTTCTTCCGGGGATGTTCGGATCGGTCTCTCTTGAATACGGAGCGCCAAAAGAGACTCTCACGCTCCCCTCTAGTGGAGTGACCTATGCTACGTACGGAAACTCTGTCTATATCGTTGAGCATAAAAAAGACGCCGAGGGCAACGATACTTCCACTGTGAGGCAGCAGATCGTTGAACTTGGAAGCGCCCGCGGGGATCTCGTGGCGGTCCTAAAAGGTGTTCAGGAGGGAGAAGAGGTGGTTACCTCAGGAGCGTTTAAGTTAAGACCAGGATCTATTGTAAATATTCAAGAGAAGGGGGCGCCGCCAGCGTCCCTAAATCCATCGGTGAACAACTCATAAGGAGTCCTCATGAAGTTTACCGATCTCTTCATTAGGCGGCCCGTTCTCGCCATCTGTTTGAATCTCCTTATCTTCATCGCCGGATACACGGCAATAACGAAGCTTAACGTACGACAGTATCCTCGCAGCGACTCCGCCTCGGTAACTGTTAAAACAGCTTACGTAGGAGCTCCGGCCGATCTCGTTCGAGGGTATATCTCCACTCCTCTTGAGCGAGTAATAGCGAGCGCGGATGGAATCGATTACATCGAATCTTCTAGTAAACAGGGAATAAGTGAGATTACGGTCCATCTTCGGTTAAATTATGACGTTAACGCCGCTCTCACACAGATCCAATCGAAGGTCGCGCAGGTTAGAAACGATCTCCCTCCTGAGGCGGAAGTTCCCGTTATCAACGTAGAGAGTAGCGACAATCGATTTGCGTCTATGTATCTTGGCTTCTCCGCCAAAGACATGACCCCCAATCAGATTACCGATTACCTCACCAGGGTGGTACAGCCGCAGATTACGGCGGTGTCCGGTGTGCAAAAAGCCGACATACTTGGAGCGCGCGTATTCGCGATGCGAATCTGGTTAAATCCAGACCGCATGGCGGCGCTTGGTATCAGCGCTACCGATGTTCGTCAGGCCCTCTCACGCAACAACTTCCTCTCTGCGGTTGGTAACACGAAGGGCTCCATGATCTCGGTGAGCTTAATCGCCAATACGGACCTTAAAACTCCAGAGGAGTTCAAAGAGTTAGTTGTGCGACAGGAGAAGAATCGGATTATTCGCCTAGAAGAGATCGCTGAAGTGTCCCTGGGCGCTGAAAATTATGATGAGGACGTTCGATTTAATGGAGAGGCTGCCATCTTTATGGGCGTGTGGGTTCTTCCAAACGCGAACTCTCTCGACGTCGTAAAAAGGGTACGTGATGTGTTGCCGCAGATCCAGGCGAACCTTCCATCAGGCGCTTCGCTTGCTATTCCGTACGACGCGACGAAGTATATTAGAGACTCCATCAAAGAGGTGCTCTTCACCTTAAGCGAGACGATTCTGATCGTTGTCGCCGTCATCTTCCTTTTTATTGGATCACTTCGAGCGGTTCTTGTCCCGGTAATCGCTATTCCGCTATCGCTCGTTGGCGCGGCGATAATCATGCTGTGCTGCGGTTTTACCGTAAATCTTCTGACACTGTTGGCTGTTGTGCTTGCGGTTGGATTAGTGGTTGATGACGCGATTGTGATGCTTGAGAACGTTGAGCGTTACATTAACGAGGGAATGGACCCTATTCCCGCGGCGATACGAGCCGCGCGAGAGCTATTTGGACCAACGGTTGCGATGACGATAACTCTCGCCGCTGTGTACGCACCGATAGGTATTCAAGGAGGACTTACAGGCGCGCTGTTTAAAGAATTCGCCTTCACGCTCGCGGGTGCCGTAGTATTTTCAGGAATCGTTGCGTTAACACTCTCGCCGATGATGGCGTCTAAGCTCGTGCGCAAAGCGCAGCAAGAGCACTCCTTTAAGCGCAGAGTCGATGGTTTTCTTAATCGGCTCCGCGAGCGGTATGAGAAGATGTTGCGAGTAGTTTTGCGGTATCGTCCCACCGTCGTTGTCGCATCTATATGGCTTGCAGTGCTCATCATACCGTTCTATATGTTCGCGACCAAGGAGCTGGCGCCTCGTGAGGACCAGGGGGTGCTCTTTGGGATAGTTCAGGGAGCTCCCAACGCCACAATCGAGCAGATGCAGCTCTCCACCGGACAAGTGCACGATATCTACAAATCATTTCCTGAGTATCGAGGGGCGTTTCAGTTGACGAGCCCCGGATTCGGATTCTCAGGTCTCGTGACAAAAGCGTGGAGCGAGCGCTCTCGTACGGTCCACGAGATAGAACCAGAGTTGTGGAAAAAGTTTTCTAGCGTCCCAGGAGTTCGGGTAATCGTAACCTCTCCACCGCCACTTCCAGGAGGAAGCGACTTTCCCGTCGAGTTTATTATCTCTTCGACCGCTGAGCACAAGGAGATCGTATCATACGCGAATCAATTGGTAGGCGCCGCCTTTCAGAGCGGCAAGTTCATGTTCGCTGATACCGATCTTAAGTTTGATATCTCTCAAAGTGAGATAGATATAGATCGAGATAAAGCCAACGCGATGGGAATATCACTTGCTGGGATAGGGCAGGATCTCTCGGTATTCATCGGAGGAAATTACGTTAATAGGTTCTCCATTCTTGGTCGAAGTTACAAGGTCATTCCACAGGTTCGGCGCAGCGATAGGTTGAATCCAGAACAGCTCCTTGAGCTACACATACGTGGGCCCGAAGGTACGTTAATTCCACTAGGAGCCGTTGCTCAGATTAAAGACATCGTAAAGCCGCGACAGCTAAATCGGTTTCAACAGCTCAACTCGGCGAAGATTCAAGGCGCAATCGTTCCAGGTGTTAGTATTAACGACGGACTCGCCGTTCTTGAGGCAAAAGCAAAAGAGATATTACCTGCCGGTTACGTTATGGATTACGCGGGAGAGTCTCGTCAGCTCAGAAAAGAGGGGCAGAGTATGACCGGTACGCTCGTGCTCGCGCTCATCGTTATCTTCATCGTTCTGGCGGCGCAATTCGAAAGCTTTGTTGACCCACTTATTATTCTGGCAGGGTCTGTGCCCCTTGCTCTCGCTGGAGCTCTCTTATTCGTGTTTCTAGGGTTTACCTCGTTAAATATATATTCTCAGGTTGGATTAGTTACACTCGTGGGGTTAGTAGCGAAAAATGGAATCCTTATCGTTGAGTTCGCGAATCGATTGCAGGAGCAGGGAGTAGAGAGGCTTGAAGCTGTGGTCCAGGCCGCTACAACTCGTCTTAGACCTATTCTTATGACGTCTGTGGCGACCGTTGTCGGGCACTTTCCCCTTGTTATCGCCACTGGAGCCGGAGGCTCCGCTCGAAACAGTATAGGTATTATGTTGGTAACGGGAATGATTATCGGGACGGTCTTTACCCTCTTTGCGGTGCCGGTGTTTTATTCCTTAATCGGAGGCCGGCCTAGAAAACAGCGCGAATACGTTGATGGGCAGGAAGAAGAACCTAGACTTGTGGGCGCGCTAAGGTAGTTATCATCTAGTACGGGGTCACGGCCATTAAGTTAAGGACTCAAGCGCCTACAAGTGGTATTTAGTTCTCCCGCCATCAAGCTGAAATTAAGCTTGATTAGAGTGCGGCTATGCTACCCACCTCCCTTAACTTAATGGCCGTGACCCCGTACCAATGCCCTATCTCGGGATCAGTGTATAGATTTCTTTATAAACCAGCTAGTTATAGATTCAGCCGGTATGAGGTATAGATTTTTTTGTGTAGGCTGCGAGCTTACTTTATAATATTTAATAATTTGCAGCATACGATTATTTTTAAGTACTAGGCGGCTTTTTAAGTACTTCTCACAGGGCTAAGAGCTGGAGAGGAGTTGAGGCTAATAAAGTATGATATCTCATCTGAGCAATGATAGAGGAGTTGATTCATGAGCAATCTGCCGTTCGAAAAAAAACAGCCAGAACCAATCCTTAGTAGCGAAAAGTTTGAGTCAATAAAATTTCGACAGTTAACGAAAAAAGAGCGCGACCTCTGTGATTTAGCCGCGCTGGCAAGAAGCTCCAACGTGAGCGAGGACTCGTTGTCGCTACCATTGCGGTCTTGCCTGAGGGAGCTTAGAGAGAGTTCCGTCAAGGGCGATAGCGGTATTACGCTGAGGGAGCTTAAAGAGCTTTTAGGCGAGGAGCATAGAGTTGTTAAATCGCTGTACGCGCACCGTGATAAATTTGAACAGGCCATGGACCAACCTCTTCCGTCTATCATGGCAGCGCTTGAAAACGACCCTGTCTTTGAGTTTGCTGGCCCAGAACAGCGGGAAAGAATGATTAATCGAAACATGCATGAGCCGGAGTATAATGAGCTGCTCTGCCAGTTGTACTTGAAGAAGCTCGATGGAGGGAGTGAGCCTATTCCGCCAGGCGGCAGAGCAAACCCGTTAGCCGTTGCTAATAATCCCGTCATGGAATCCCTCCAACGGCCATCTTTCGAAGAAAAGAGTCAGGAAATTCTTAGTCGGTTTATTGAGAGAGACGAAGAGAAACTCTCTCAGCAGCAGAAATTTAACTTTCTCCTGCGAAAAGTTAAAGGCCATCTGGACGCAGCAGATGAATCGCGCATTGCAAAAGCAAAAGATGTTATTACGAAAAAACAAGAAGATTGGGACAAGTACGAACAGAAATTCCAATCTGCTATGAATGATCCCTTACTTCAGGTTGTCATTCCGAAGGATCTCGTAGAGATTGAAACCAATACTCGTATTTCCAAAAACGCGAAATATGGGAACGATTTTGAACAGGAGATATACAACAGCGTAGACGCAATACACGAATGGATTCGTACAGTGCATCCGAAAGAACTTACCCGCATTGCGAATAGAACTATGACCGAAGGGCAATGGGACGGGTTGGCTGAAAAGTACTTCTGCGAGGCCTTTGACCTTAAGACTGAGGTTGTTACGGCTCTTGTCCCTGCACCCGGTAAAGCTCTGCTCGAACTAGTTGCCATCTCGAATCTCATGTCTAAGAACCTTGAGCTTAAGCGAGTGGAGATCCTCGAGGTTACGACAGTTGCGGATGTGTTAACTGAGGATCCAACTTCTCCGAGGGCAATTGTCCTTCGAGAGAAGCTGGAGCTTGTAGAAGCAAACACAGACATCAATGGGAAGCTGCTCTCACCGGCCGAGTTGGGGGAGCTGGCTGAGAGCATTGGGACTTTTAAAAAGCTCACAAGAGAAGAGAAGCTGCAGCACTTTTCGCAGTTTTTCAAACAACGCGTGCATTTTAAACTTTATAATACATTAGGTGAGGATCAAAAAAACTTCCTAAGATACCTCAGCAAATCACTTGATAACGACCCTCCCAAATACAGAATGGAGTATACTGAGTTCAAGGCTATGCAACTAGCAAGGGAGCTGTATCCAAGAATGTTTGCAAACAACGAACAATTTCATAGGCCAGCGTCGCGCTCAGAGGAGCAGGGGCTAACCGCCCTCCTTGCTGATAAATTTCTTATGGACAATGTTCGGCTTCAGCGTAACGAACAGTCGAATCAAGTAATGATGGGCAATATAGTCATTGTATTAAAAGATTATCAAAGTGTTTTAACGAAGCTGATGACCGAACTCCCGAGAATAATTCCTAATGACCAAAAATATAAACTGCAAGTTGGGTATAAGATACTGCAAGGTATGTTTTCGCAAGGTGCTAGCAAAGATTCGACAGTTGAAAACTGGCAAGTGGCTCAGCAGCTAAGCCCGCGACAACTAAACTTTGCGAATAATTTAGTGAATGAGTACCTGGACCAACGCAACGCGATGATGATTACACTTAACATGTGGGTAGCGTCGCAGCAGTCGGCGGAAGAATCTCCTCCGCTATCCTTAACTGACCAGCGTGAACATGATAACGCCTGAGGATAGTCGGTCTAATCGAAATATTCCGGAGCTTAAGGCTCTTTGCTTCTCCCCCGAAAAGAAGCAGGGTGCTGACATTGGCGTAGCGGCATTACGTGCTGCGGCACGGAAACTATTGGAAAATCGCAATGAACACATGACCACAGACGATAAGAACATGGTCGCGGTTTTTAAGGAGCTGTTCCTAGATCGACTAAAGACCAGTGACGTTAATAGGCATCCAACGGAGCGATTTCTGATGGATGACCTGCTCCTGTCAATCTTCCAGTCCGCGAAAACTCCGATCACATCTGATCAAGTTGGACTCGGGATTAGAGCCGACGGCATGCACGTTGCTCATATCGATGGAAGAATTGAGATTCTGCCTCTTAGAAGCGAGTTGCGAGATATAATCAAGCCGAGCAAGATGCAAGTTGCGTACTCGCTGGATAGATCCCTGAGCTTCTCGAGTCAATTATTTGAATGCGTACTCAAGGAGATTGCCAAGAAGGGAGAGGATCTATTGTCAGCAGATCCTCATGAGCCAGCATGGAAGAAGGATGCTGTGATTGAGCTGGGGGGCGGTATATCGCTACATCCTTTGCAGTCGGTATTGGAACGTTGGACGGTTGGAGACTGGGTACTGTCAGGTTCAGCGGCAGTTGTATTTCGACCGGAGGGTGTGGCTATTGTAATTCCAGAGACGGGCGAGGTGCGCATGCTGCAGTATGCGCCAGCGATCCTTCCCTTCATAACCGAGGAAGCTTCCCGAATCCGTAATTATCAGGATTCTTTGCACGGCACGGGGCGGCGCGCGGGCACTGAAGAATGGAAGAGAAATATTGCTTTCGCTGCGGTCGCCGCAGCACAATCAGTAATTTCGGAGGCTGATGACGATCAACTCTCTAAGAGTGAATACATCGCACGGCTGATCCAAGAGAAATTTGGTATCAGCGTTACGGCGCGTACGTTGGGTTGCAGCAAACTAGAGGACGCTATTGGGATTTCATCTGCTGAAATGACGGCGATTGCGCTTACGCTTAATATGGGGCGAGATACGATCACCAAATTGGTGCGGACGGTTAGACGCGGAGCGATCGATAAAGATATAAAGCTTGAGAGTGGTCAAACGATCGATATGGTGCTGGCACAACGGCAGGGCGCGGCAATTATGGGAATCGTTAATTCGACAAGTTTGCCCAGTTTTTTAGGGACAGATTTGACCTTTGATAACATTGATCTCCGGGGTATTATAAAAAATTCCCAACAACATTCATTCACCAAGCTGGCGCTGGCGGCAAGAGATTTAGCGACCAGGCTCCCAGAGCCACTCTCTCAGCGCATTATTTCAGCATTTAGAGCTGAAAACCCCATGGTTGATGAACGTATTCTTGCTAGGGAGGTTTTTCTAGATAGTATGGTAGCCGATCAGAGAAAGGCAGTTGTGCCGGCATTTGTTATGGCGACGCTTGAATTTCAACGGGCGGCATTAGAGAACCGTCAAGTCAAGTTGCCGCCTAAGACGCTGGAGGCGATGGAGGCCGTATTTGGTAAGTTTCCGGGACCTAACCGCAACACACTTGAGGGCAGGGCAAGCGGTTTCATAGAACAGTAAGGCATATGGTGGTTTCAGTAAGTAAACGCTGCCTTTACAAAGCATTGGCAAAGCATTGGTACGGGGTCATGGCCATTAATTTAAGCAATCAAGCGCCCACAAGTGGTATTTAGCCCCTGCTATCAAGCTGAAATTAAGCCTGATTAGAGTGCAGCTATGCTGCCCACCTCTCTTAACTTAATGGCCGTGGGTACGGGCCGTGGGTACGGTGTCACGGCCATTAAGTTAAGGACTCAAGCGCCCACAAGTGGTATTCAGTTCCCCCGCCATCAAGCTGAAATTAATCCTGATTAGAGTGCGGCTATGCTGCCCACCTCTCTTAACTTAATGGCCGTGGGTACTGGCCGTGGGTACGGGGTTACTTAAGGATGTGCTGCTCTGCACCGCTCTGTTGCTGCGGCAAAACTTGCCGATCGCTATAGTTTTCAGCTACTTAAGCCACATCCTAAGGCCTTAATAAGAAAGTATTCAGGAGCCCGTGCCCATTCCTTCGCATCTGAATAAGGTGCGGTAATTGGGGTGCGTTAGATGTAGCAGTTTGGGGCTATAAATTAACCGGAGCACGGGGGCTGTGAAGGATAATATTTTTCGAATAACTACTGAATTAAAAGCGGCACGAATAAGACGCATAGTGCGTTGCATCGTGTGCGCTTTTTGTATCTGCGCAACCCCTTTTTCGGCAGAAGCCGGTAAGCAGGAGGCGCGCATCTTTGTTGTTCGCGAGAGCGACGGTACAATCCGCTTTACCAATCAAGCTCCAACCGGAGGCGTACAGGCGCAGGTCTTTACCGCGCGGGCCGGGGGGGGGACGTTTGTAAAACTGGGATCTAAGCAACGGTCGGGCCGATTATTTTTAGAGCTATATAACGGCGCTATTACGGCAGCGGCAGATGAGCACCGGGTTGATCCCGCCCTAATCAGGGCCGTAATTCATGCCGAGTCAGCCTTTAATCCTCGTGCCGTATCTCCTAAGGGCGCAGTGGGGTTGATGCAGCTTATGCCCGGCACCGCACGCATGTTAGGGGTAAGGAACTCATTCGCCCCAGCCTCTAATATTCAGGGAGGCACACGCTACCTGGCACAGCTTCTTAGACGCTATAAAAATGAGGCACACGCCATTGCGGCCTATAACGCTGGGGAGGTCCCGGTAGATCGTTATAACGGTATTCCACCCTATGCTGAGACGCGCGAGTACGTTAGGCGTGTACTGGCGTTGAAAAAGCAGTATAGTGCCAATTCTAATGGCTGAATAACTGTTCACCCATAAAATAAGCGTCCCCGATCAGGGGATGTAAAGAAAAGCGGATCTTTAGGGCCGATTGCAAGATTGAATCTTTTTAACCACCGACAAGTTTATACTTGGGTGAATAGTTACATGGTTGATTGGTACAAACGACTCCCAAACTGGCTTACCTTCTTACGGCTAATACTTATCCCAGTATTTGTGCTCGTATTGATTAATCCAACCCGCGCTGCGCTCAATATCGCCGCGGTGATATTCGTGCTTGCCGCTATTACAGACTATGCAGATGGCTGGTTCGCGCGCCGCTATGCCGCGGTAACCGACTTCGGAAAGCTCTTGGACCCCCTTGCCGATAAGATCTTAGTTATGGCGGCCCTTGTTATGTTGGTGACCGTGCGGGATGAACAGTGCGTGTCTTTTGTGCCGGGGTGGATGGTCGTTCTTATCCTGGCGCGTGAGTTTTGGGTGACAGGGTTGCGAGCTTTCGCAGCTAATGGGGGTGCGGTGGTCGCAGCCAAGACTGGCGGAAAGGTCAAGAGCTTCCTGCAGATGGTTGGTATCCTTGCTCTTCTGCTGCATGATTACTCCTTTCACCTGCTCGGTATGCGCATGACCTGGCAGTTTGTCGGATTAAACATACTGGTCATCTCTCTGGCGTTCTCATACGTTTCAGCGGTCGATTATTCGCTTATGATCCTGGCACCCTCTAAGGGTACCCTGGCCGAGGTAACTAAACGCCTGGGTGCTAACATGATGGGGGAGCGGGGGGTCGAGTCATCTAAGTCAGAGCCGCCTGAACCTAAGCAATAGCTAAGACCACCTAATACCATCTAATACGGGCAGTTATTATCCTCTAAGAGGGTAGCTGTAAGGGATTAAGGTGAATAGTTACCAATATTCTTCCTAGTGCTTTCTTACTTTAAGAGTGTTAAATTACTGATAGTTGTAACATTTGCTATCAGGTGCCATGCGAGTAGAACGGTTAGAGATCTTTGGATTTAAGTCATTTATGGAACGCCTAGTGCTACCCCTCGAAGCGGGTGTGACCGGCGTTGTGGGCCCCAATGGGTGCGGAAAGTCTAATATCATAGACGCATTGCGCTGGGTTCTTGGAGAGACCAGAGCCTCACAGCTACGTGGAGATGTGCTGGAAGACGTAATCTTTAACGGCACCGAGACGCTTAGGCCGCTAGGCTTAGCTGAGGTCACCCTTGTTATCCGTGCCGACCGAGAGAGTATTTTTCAGGATCTGCTCGGTTATTACGAGGCAACTGAGGGACAGGGGCTGGAGGTGACTGAGGCTACTGCTGAGATCGCCACTAGCGCAGAGGGCAGTGCAGAGCAGGCAGTAGAGAACAGCGCAGAGAACAGCGACGAGATCCTATCAACTGAGGGTGCCTCAACAGCAGAGCAAGCAACCGAATCTTCAAGCGCAGATTTTCTCTCTGATATTCGCGCCTCGCTTTCAAAGTACTCATGGTTAAAGTCGGTCAGTGAGGTTCAGATCACGCGACGACTATATCGCAGCGGCGAGTCAGAGTTTTTTATCAATAAGGTACAGTGCCGTCTTAAAGATCTAAAGGAGCTCTTCCGTGTAATCGGACTCGCAGCTCGTGGCTATACGATCATTGCGCAGGGCGAGATCGGACGCATTATTGCGGCTAAGCCCGACGATCGGCGTACGGTGATTGAGGAGGCTGCGCATATCGCTGGTTTCCGAGAAAATATGAACGCAGTTGCCAAGCGCGTTGTAGATACAGAGGGGCAGGTTGTTCGTCTTGATGATGTTATTAAAGAGATCTCGCGTCAGGTGGCGAACCTTAAGCGTCAGGCGGCACGTGCTGCAACCCGTGCCGAGTTGAAGGGTGAGTTGATTGTCTCTGAGAGAGATCTTTTTCGTGATACGCTCGGGAGGCTCAACAAGCGGGCCGTAGAGAGCGCCCACAAAGCTGAGGGATTATTACGGGAGGAGCAGAGCTCGCAGATTGCGCTTAGTGATATTCGCTCCGAGGAGCAACGCGCAAGAGAAGCGGCCGTTAGGTTTGATAGCGAGATCGATCAACTTAGGGTGCGAACAGATGAGATTAAGGATGAGCTTACTCGTCGCAACCGTGAAGTAGCTGCTAAGGAGTCGCGCCAGCGTGAGATCAATTCAGTAGTTCAAGCTCGACAGACCGAGATCCGACGGCTCGAAGAGCGTCGTGTGATGCTCAGCCAACGTCGTCAGGAATCGCAGGGCTCGCTTTCAAAGCTAGAGGCCAACGCTACTGAGATTGAGCAGACCCTTACTGCGCTCGATCTATCAGGCGAGGAGGAGCTTAAGAACCTTGCAGTTGAGCTGCAGACCCTGCGCGAAGACCAGAGAAATAAAGACAGAACGATCCGTGATATGCGTGACAAGTTAGTGTCGGCGCAGAGTAGGCGTGAAGCTTTACAGTCTCAGATGGCAGCGGCCTCTCCAATTGCACACCTTAAGCGTGCGCTCGGTGGCGCAGACAAGCTACCGAACGAGGTGACCGCTCAGTATAAGTTGCTGGTCGATGGTATTAAGATTCCAGATAGCTACACCAAGGCGCTACAGTCAGTTCTCGCCGAGCGAGCTACGTTCCTAGTCGTTGATGAGGTCAGCAAGGTGGCACGCACCTTCCAGGAGCTTGTGCTTAAGGCCGATCCACAAAATAAGAGGGGTATCGGCATCGGGCTATTTGCCTCAATTCCTGAGGATGCCAGCGTCGACAGCCAGAGCAATAATCAGAGCAGCAATCATAGCAGCAATCACAACCCAGAGTTACAATCCGGCTATGAAGGCATCTCGCCGCTACTCTCGCATGTAGAGACCCTTCCGTGGAGTAAGGGGCTTGTCGCTCGATTACTCTCTAAGGTTTGGTTGGCGCGTGACCTTGATACCGCAACCGCATACCTGGATCTCTTAGCAACACAGGGGCAGCCTGATCCAGAGACGGTGATCGTTACTGAAAGTGGGGATCTTCTCTCTCCCTGGAGCTTTTATAGCCTGCGCCATGAGGGTGGTGTTATTCAGATGAAGAGTAAGATCGATGAAGCGAGCCGCGTCATTGATGAGAATCAGGGGGGCTACGATGCTATAGTAGCGCAACGCGATCAGCTGCTCACCAGAATTGTTACTGGAGAGAAGCGGCATGCTGAGCTTCTGCGCGCCATTCAACATGGTCAAGCCAAGCTGCGTGAGCTAACGAATCGTCAGTCTGAGATGCGCGGGCGTCTACAGAGTGAGAGCAAAATGCTCACCCAGTTAGACGGAGATCTGCAGCGCATAGAGCCGCAGATTGCAGAGATTAATCAGCAGTTGGCCACCTATGAGGATTCTCTGCGTGAGATCGCTGAGGAGCTTACGGCCCTTAAGCAGCGTGATAACTCCGAGATAGAGGGAGCTTACAACGAGGCATCAAGAGAGCTCCGAGAGCTTGAGGATCAACGTCGAGCGTTGCGAGAGTCCTCTGCGCAGATTCTGCGCAGCGTTGAGCTGAAGCGACAGGCCTATGAGGCTATTCGCGATCGGCTGATGCGAGAACGTATGGCTACTGAGCGTCTTAAGGGCGAGCTAAGTAGCGTTGAGACGAACATTCGAGATCGCCAGGGAGAGGACATCCTGCGCGCGCTGCTGCAAGAGGCGCAGAGCACCGAGATGCTGATTGAGGAGGCGCGCCGCAACCTTGAGGAGCGCGTAAACGCAATTCGACAACGACTTGAGCGTGAGGGCGAGGTTGATCCAGGCGTAATCGAGCAGTGTCAGGTAGAGAGTCTGCGGCTTGAAGAGCTGACAACTCAGCGTGACGATCTTGTCCGAGCTATCGAGACCCTACGCACGACCTTAACGGAGCTATCCGAGGCGTGCACACGGCGGTTTCTCGCAACCTTTGATGCCATTCGTAAGAACTTCGCCTTCTTCGGTCCGAAGCTATTCGGGGGCGGAAGTGCTGAGTTAGCTTTGGTAGATCCCAATAATCCGCTGCAGTCCGGTGTTGAGATTGTGGTCTGTCCTCCTGGTAAGAGGCCAAAGAGTATCGATCTGCTCTCTGGAGGCGAGAAGGCTCTCTGCGCTATCGCCTTAGTGTTTAGTATGTTTATGGTACGTCCAAGCCCGATATGCGTCTTGGATGAGGTTGATGCTCCACTTGATGAAGCTAACGTACATCGTTTCGTATCGTTCATTAAGGAGATGAGTACCCGTACGCAGTTCCTGATGGTTACTCATAATAAGCAATCTATGGCAGCCGCTGATTCGCTGGTTGGGGTTACCATGCCGCAACCGGGAGCATCTAAGGTTCTTACTGTATCGCTGCAGGAGGCGGTTAAGCAGGTCGCATAGCGCTAGGAGGGGGGTTAAAGTGGGGCGCGCATCGTAATAAGGAAGGGGTAGCATGCAATCGTTGATCGATAAACTCACAAATTTTTCACGGCTTATAGCCGAGAACGCCGATACGGATGTTATTCTGGTGCTGATCGCGGCTGCTTTCATTGCGCTACTGCTGCTGGTGATAGGGCTGCGCACGACGATCTATCGCAACTTTGATCGTAAGGGGATCATAGCCGTTGCACGGCGGGTTGAGCATCTAGAGGAAAGCCTGCTGGTGTTGCGTGAAGAGATGAGCGCCACGGTTGAGCAGCTTCGTGAGATTACGGAAGATTTTAAACGAGAGCTCTCTCTAGGTACGGGTAGCGGTGGTAGCGGCAGTGGTGCTCCACCTAGCGGTGGTGGTGCTCCACCTAGTGGTGGTGGTGGCGCTATCGGTGGCACCGGCTCCGACAAGGGGGGGCGTCAGGCAGCCGCTCCTACAGCTCCGGTTACTCAAGCCGTTACAACGGTCAAGGTTGAGCCGATCGTACGCGGTATGGAGAGGAGCCGCAGGAGCTTCTTGGGTCGACTCAAGAGCCTCTTTGCTGGCCGAGCAGCGCTCGATAGCTCAAATCTGGAAGATCTAGAGGAGCTTCTAATCATGAGTGACGTTGGAGCACGCTCTGCGGCCCTTCTCGTTGCAAGCGTACGCAGAAGCTCTGAGCAGAGTACTGGAATGAGTGAATCAGAGCTACGCGAGATCCTTAAGTCTGGGGTGCGTGCAGAACTTATTCCAGTAGCAGATGACCATCCGATGTATGCACCTGTTATCTCACCGCAGATCGTTCTTGTGGTCGGTGTTAACGGAGTTGGAAAAACAACGACCGTTGCAAAGCTAGCAGCTCGTTATCAGAAGCAGGGAAAGAGGGTTATGGTGATAGCGGCCGATACATTTCGGGCCGCCGCTGTGCAGCAATTAGCTGAATGGAGCAACAGGATTGGGTTTCAACTTGTCAGTGGTGCTGAAAATGCAAAGCCCGGTGCTGTGGTGTTTGATGGCATGGCTCTCGCAAAAGAGGGTGCAGTTGATGTGGTGTTGATCGACACAGCGGGACGATTGCACACAAAAGCAAATCTGATGCAGGAGCTTGAGGGGGTGCGCAACTCTATTCGCAAGCACATTCCGGATGCTCCGCATCAGACTATTTTGGTGCTTGATGGTGTTAGTGGTCAAAATGCTTTGGCACAGGCACGCGAGTTTAATAGCGCCGTTGCTCTGACAGGTATAGTTATTACAAAGCTTGACGGTACTCCGAAGGGCGGCATCGTTATTGCAATCTCACAGGAGCTTAAGATTCCCGTTCTCTTTGTCGGGGTAGGGGAGCGGGCAGAGGATCTGATCCGATTTAGATCTGAACAGTTCGTAGAAGCGCTCTTTGATGATAGCTTAGATCTGGATGGTCCCCCTGCCGTCGGTCTTACGCCAGGACTAGATTCTGCTCGGTTGAATTCTCCAGTAAGCCATATTTAAAATCAGCAGAAGCGGATATGGAACAAGCGCACATAGTCCCAATAGCAACCCTTAAACTCTTTGATATTCCGGGTGAGTTAATATCGGTTGAGGAGCTAAAGCGCGGGCATATTAACCGCACCTATGTGGGGGTATGGGAGTATAACGGAGTTCGCAAACGTTACGTACACCAGGTGGTGAATCACCGTATCTTTCAAGATATTCCAGCTCTGATGCGAAATCTGGAGGTGGTGACGACCACACTCCGTGCTGGTTATAGTCGCCAGGCAAATCAATCGGGTGAGTCAACCCTGCAGGTAACTCTAGCGCGAGATGGTAGCGCCTTTATTATGGATGAGGCCGGAGAGTACTGGCGCACCGTTGAGTTTATCGAGCATACCACCTCCTATGATATATGCCCTGGGCCGGCCGCGGCCTTTGAAGCAGCGGCGATTCTCGGTCGATTTCAGCGCGCTCTGATCGGAGTTCCTGCGCATACCCTGACCGATACCATTCCGTTTTTTCATCACGGCGGGCGTCGATTTGAAACTTTTGAAGAGTCACTTGCGCGCGATCTAGAGCACCGAGCAGCAGAGGCGAGCGAGCAGATTCATTTTGCCCTTAAGCGAAGAGAGCTTGGCAGTTTGTTGGTTGCGGCACTTGAGGCCAAAGAGATTCCGGCGCGCGTATGTCATAACGATATGAAGCTTAATAACGTGCTTTTTGACGCTACGGGAACAAAGGCTGTGTGTTTGTTAGATCTAGATACCTGCATGTCTGGAACACCACTCTTTGATTTCGGCGATCTAGTTAGGAATACAGCCGTAGCGTGTGATGAAGATGAGCAGGACCTATCTAAGGTGGTCGTTGATATGAAGCTCTATCAAGCTATCTATCGCGGCTATATGGCAGAAATGGGCAGTACTCTAACACCCAAGGAGGTTGAGCTCCTGCCCCTAGCACCACGCGTTCTGGCTCTTATCTTAGGGGTGCGCTTCCTGACAGATTATCTAGATGGCGATACTTATTTTAGAATCCACCGACCGAAGCATAATCTAGAACGAGCCAGAACTCAGTTTGCGGTTGTGCAGGCGCTAGAGCGGATTGAACTTCCTCTTGTAGGCGAGGCTTTATTACCATAGCCCTGCTTATATCTCCTCTATATCTCCTCTATATTTCCTCTGCCGTAAGCTCCGCACGAAGTTCGCTGAGAATATTTTGAACGCCTAGCTTTGCTGCTTGATTGCCGAGATACGTAAGATCAATATCTCCTCGGCGTTTAAGCATCATCTTAATATCTTGCTTGCTCTTATAACTACCTTTGCTGACCCAGATTAGTTTTGAAAGTATCGCATCTTCTTTGGAAACCAGCGGCACTAGCACCCCTGGTAAAACCTCCTCGCTCTGACTCCGTTCCAATTCTCCTTCAATCGCTTCACCTACATGAAAATCAACCTTTATCATTGTATCTTCGTGGAGTGCTTGAAAAATACCCTTGCGCTGAACCGCGTCTTCTATCGCGATAGGATCGATAATGAATTTTTCAGCAAGATCTGAGAGAAGCTGATCAAGTGAGGTGCCAAGAGAGATTCTAATTACAATGTCTATATCTTGTGTGAATCTTGGCTCTCCGTAAAAAGATGAAGCAAAACCACCAGTAAGATGAAATTTAATGCGCCTTACCGCAAGAATTGTCACTACATCAGTCAGTGTTGATTTAAGATCTTTTAGACCGATCAAATTACCCGCACCCTCTTTAAAAGCTCCTGAGCTCCTTTGTCCGAAAGGTACAAGCGTTCAGCAACCTTCTTTCTCAGCTCGCGTTCGGTTAGCTCAGAAAATTCCTTTGAAACCTGAAGTGTCAGCATCTCGCAGATAGATCCAAATAAAGATAAAGTTCTTTCAACTCGTTCCCTACCGCTCATCTTATCAAGCGCTTCGTTATATTTTTGCTCAACTAGTGACATTCTCTAACTAATCACCCCAGTATAAACTTCCTGATAATAATAGCACGATTACAGAAAACCGCACATCACATTTTAAGAGATCTGCGCGCTCTTCTGCGTTGACGGCGAATCTGGCGCAAAATCAGGTAGGCAGCGCCCACAACCCCTACTAAGATTAGAGCTATTTTTAACTGATGCATGTATGCGAGCAGGGTTTCGTAGTGTTGTGCAAAGAAGTAGCCGAGACCCAGCATCACCGGGGTGGTGATTAGGGCAGCTACGGCATCTGCTAAAAGAAATCTCATAAATGACATGCGTACAGTTCCACATACGAGAAATGTCGCCGTTCTAAGGTAGAAGAGGTGTCGTGCGAAGAGGATCGTGGAAAATGTACGACGCTCAAGCCCTTGACGAATTGAGTGCAGCTTCTTTGCAGTCATATATCTTCGCACCCATCGTTTGCGAAGAAGAGCTGGTCCAGCCATCCATCCGATACGAAAGATAATCAGATCACCTGTCAGGATGCCAACATAACATGTAGCAGCCATAATCCAGAGCTCAGCCTTGTCTAGGTGAATCAGGATACCGGCACTTATAAGGGAGAGATCCTCTGGTAGCGGAAAGCCGAATGCGCCAGCAAGCAGAGAGGCCAAAATAGTCAGGTAGGCGACTAGGCCATGGGTATTAAGTACAAAGTCGAGCATCGAGATAACTATAGATGGATCTAAGCGTTGAGGCAAAAAATCATGCTGACTAGTCTACTGCGCTACTCCTTTGCCCTTAGGTATTGATCTGCTACAGCCTTAAGGGCTGCGTTATCGCTTGAAGAGAACTCCTTAAGTGCCTCAAGCGCGGCTAGACGTGCGTCTGGGGTGTTGATACGAAGCAGCGCGATCGCGGCCTTCATCCGAATCTCAGCTACCTTATCTTTCTTTAGAACTGTAATCAGTGGCGGCACGGTCGGTGCTGCACCGTACTGTCCAAGGGCAGAGATGACCGCTGAGCGGGTTCTAGGTTGCGGATGCTGGAGCTGACTAATTAGCCTCGGGAGGGCAAGATCCGCTGCGACATTGAGTGTTGGATCATCTCGTTTTAGTGCGATAGAGGCCGCAGTTGCAGCAACGACAACCTCTTTGTCTGAGATAAAGGCGAGCAGCTCCTGTGAAGTTAGGTATTGAGGATACCCAGCGAGAGCTGTAAGAGCTGCAGCTTGCACATCTGGTACCCGGTCGTAGAGTAAGGTACGGATGATCGGAGCGAGGGTCTCTGCGAGTTGCGGCGCGCGCGCTGCCTGAAACGCAGCACTCTGACGCACTACTGAATCTGAATCCTGCACGGCCCGTTCATAGATAACTCCGAGCATCTGTGCAGGCAACGCAATTTTGGTCGCAACCTCTATTATCCTGATCTTTGCAGCAGAAGATGCTTGCGGCATCTCTCGATAAAGCTCCGGCATCGCACCCGCGCCTAGTGCAACGATCTCAATGCGTGCCTCCTGTACAAGTAGTGCATCATTGCTTGTGAGACGTTGCACGGCCGGGATGGCTTGTGGGTGGGTTGGGTATTGCAAGGTAACTAACGTTGCGCAACCAAAGAGAGCCATTGTTGATAGGGCGCATAGCAATCTGCTTGGAGGCGCAAGGAATCTGAGAATATTCATAGAGTGTGATTTTGTTAGTTGTTTAGATCCGGCGTAAATCCGCGCCGCATCGTATTTTCAGTTATAACTCTAGGCTCTAGAAATTGCAGTAGGTAGTCCGGCCCACCAGCCTTTGAGCCTACTCCAGAAAATTTAAAGCCGCCGAACGGTTGACGCCCTACCATGGCTCCTGTGATGGATCTATTAATATAGAGATTCCCTACACGGAAATCCGTGCGCGCTTTAGCGATATGGTCAGGGTGTCTCGAAAAAACTCCCCCCGTTAGGGCATAATCTGATTCAACGGCTAGGGACAGGGCGTGATCAAAGTTATCGGCCTTAGTGCACGCCAGAACCGGACCGAAGATCTCATCCTTCCAGATTGGGTGAGTTGTAGGAACGTCCCTGAAGATGGTTGGAGCTATAAAGCTGCCGGTTGTTACTAACTCCGTCGGAATACGTCCTACCGCCAGCACTGTGAGGTCCTGTGCCGACTGAATCGTTGTAGAGATTCGGGCGTGGCTTTCATCATCAATGACAGGCCCAAGAAAACTTGCTGGATTCTCAGCGCGGCCTACGATCAGATCTTCAAGTGCTGCGGCTAGGCGTGCCAGGAAGGGCTCGTACGCCTCGCCAACAACGATTAGGCGCGAGCAGGCTGAGCACTTCTGACCGGCGAATCCAAAAGCGGAAGAGAGAACCCCACGCACGGCGTCGTCAAAGTCAGCATCCTCATCTACGATAATAGCATTTTTACCGCCAAGTTCTGCGATAACACGTTTAATACCATGTTGGCCGGGAGCGATTGCGGCAGCCGAGCGCAGGATCTCGAGCCCCACAGCGCGCGACCCGGTAAAGGCTATTAGTGCAGTATCAGGATGATTAACGAGGAAACGACCGATCTCTGCACCATGGCCAGGCAGGAATGCAAAGGCATCGCTTGGAACTCCTGCAGCTAGCACAAGCTTGGCGAATTCATGCGCTATTAGGCTCCCCTGAGCGGAGGGCTTAAGCACCACTGTGTTTCCGGTCACGAGTGCCGCAACAGTCATTCCACACGTAATTGCGAGTGGAAAGTTCCACGGGGAGATAACTACGGCGACACCCCGTGGTTGATAGAGATAAACGTTGTCCTCACCAAGCACCTCCTCAGTGCGCCGTGTTGGTGCAATGCGCAGCATCTCAGCCGCATAGTAGTTACAAAAGTCAATCGCTTCGGCAAGATCCCCATCGGCCTCTTTCCAGGGCTTGCCGGCTTCGCGAATTATTATCGCTGTCAGTAGCGCCGCTTGATCCTTCATCAATATTGCTAGCTTTCTTAGGATCTCTGCACGATCTTTGCTCGGGCGTGCGCGCCAGGCCGGAAAGCCCTTACGGCAGCTCTCCATCGCCAAGGTTGCATGCTCTATAGTCGCGAACTGAGTTGAGCCGATTGCGATCTTTACGTTACTTGGATCGTGTCGAATGTAGTTTTCCGCACCAGAGACCGGCTTACCATCGATGATTGCAACGGCCTTGAGCGCCTTGGCGCGGATTAATACATCAACCTCTAGCAGTCCCTGCTCTACGGCGAGGCGATTTTTCTCTAGGCTAAAGTCGAGTAGGGGATGGTTTATGAAAGGTGTGTTGGTTTCCATTTTGGATCTATCTCCTAGACACTAATAATCAAGTTGCATAAGAACGCCGTCGCCCTGCTCTGCGGGAAGGGGCAGATCAAGACTGAGCTGCTCGGTTAGGTCCTTTGTTTGTGGGAAAAGGGGTTCTGCGAGGAGGGTTGAGATCTCATCCCTATCGAAGAAAGTGTGGCGCAGGAATGATTCGTTAGAGGTGTTCTCAAGCAGCCGCCGTACCAGGTATCCCATACCTGGGAGCAGCTCGCCGAGCGGTACGTACATGCGGGTTAGATAGCCCCGTTTAGCAAAGGCGTTGGCTATCGGCTCCGCCATGCCGTAGAGCACCTGAATCTCAAAGTTTTTGGACGAGAGGCCCTTACTCTCGGCGTAGCAACAGGCGTGCGAGAGCGAGCGGATATTATGCGAGCCGAAGGCCGGGAGGCATACATCGTGGTTATCTAGCAGGATGCGCGAAAGGTGCTCAAAACAGGCATCCGAGCTCTCCTTAACGCTCCACAACGGAAAGTCCCATTGGTTCTGCTGGCTGATAACCCGTTCGTAATCCCAGTAGGCACCCTTAACCAGGCGCACTGCTATCGGAGATCTTCGTTTGCGCGCAAACTCTAGCATCTCGTGCACCCGGGCCTCAGCGCTGCGCGAGTAGGCCTGAATAACGATGCCGGGGTAGGGCATATCGATAAATTCCTGAGAGCCAAAGACCCTCTTAAAGCTCTCATAGATGATGGGGTTACTCCCAGAGTCCTCGGCATCAACGTAGAGCTGTGCGCCGAACTTCTTGGCACGGCGCGCGATCTCTGAAAGCCGTTCGGATAGGATCTCGACGCTCCGTTTGAAGTTTAGCGCACCTGTTTGTGAATAGAGCGCCGAGAGTTTGACCGAGATAGAGAGCGGGCTGAGCTCACCCGGGTGCCCCTCAATTAACGGGGCACTCTCTGGCCAACTTGGCAGCGCTTGGCCGATAGTTTCAAGGGCATCTAGGTAACGGTTCTGGTACTCAAGGGCCTCACGCTCACAAACACAGAACTCACCGAGTAGGTCCACAGTAAAACAGTAACCAGCCTTTCGTAGGCGGCGCAGGCCCTTAAGCGCTTGGCGTGGACCACTACCGGCGATAAAGAGGCTCGCCATCTGCTGAACTCCCTGGGTCACGCAAAAGGAGGTAATGGCTCTGCCTAGCATGCTATCGGAGAGGCCGATCAGCCACGCAAGCGCTGGATGAATCTTACCCGCAGGGCCCTGCAGGTAGCGCCTAACGTGCTCGCCGATAGCCTCAGGGGAGCGCAGCGTCGGCAGCACATCTACCAGTTGAAAGAGGCTTACCTTGAAATCAGGATGCGAGGCCGACCATTGCATTAGGCGGCCGTTCCAGTAGTGCATGTCTAAGAGGGAGTGCTCAACCTGCCCTATGTCGTGGAACACTCCGTGACCGAATTCGTTAATCCTATCGTTAAGCGTAGCTGGGATGGTTGTACTCATTACATCTAAAATACCCGCTAAGGTGCCTTAAGAAAAGAGTTTTTCGTACAGGGAGATAAATCTAAGCAGGTAGCCGCAACTTTTTATCTCAGCGAGCGATTAAGAACCCAGTAACTTCGTAACTACAGCACCCTTATGAAGATCTCACCGATAGGCCCTCCACCGATAAGTTTAGAACCAACAACGGTAATAAATGCCAGCACTCCTGCGCCTTCTATGGGCCTTGGCGGCATTGGAGCGGGGGGCGGTTGGCAGGACGTAATGTCTCGCATCTCTAAACTTAGCCAGCACCCTTCGTCAGCAGGTAATACTGCGCACGTTCAGGCAAAGCAGCTAGAAGAGATGATTAAGCTTCAGATGGACGTAAGTCACTACCAGCTCAAGGTAGAGCTGGTATCTAAGGTCTCGGAGAGTGGCGTCGCCTCGATTCGAAAACTTCAACAGACACAATAGGTTTGGTAATGCTAGAGGGTGGGATTCTACGAGCCAAGACCGGTCGAGCTGAGGGGGAGTACCAACGCGAGGTACAGCAGCTCGGTCATGTGCGTAAGCATGAGCTAGCCTGTAAAGATCTGGTGAAGGAGAAGGAGCAGCTATTCTGGCGCGAGGTGTCGCGAGCAGCAGAGAGGCGTGAGCTAGGCTCATCCGCAGCTCTGCCATCTCCAAATAGGGTAGATCTCCGCATAACGCATGCGCACCGAGAGCTTAAAGACGCAATCGATCAACATAAGCTTGCACGTACTGTAGTACAGGAGAGTAGCACCCGTACGGTGCGCTGTGAGGCGATGGTTGATACCTGTCACGGGATGATGAAGGTTGAACGGCGTAAGGCTGGAGCGCTACGCGAGGGGCGAAGTAGCGAGGAGTTGAATGAACTGAGCACGTTCCTACGCACAAGGGTGGGGCGCTCCTTACAGGGTGGTAGTGGGGAGGCTCCTGTTACAACCGCGCCGCCTAGAGTTGGGCAGCAACCTTGGCAGCAACCTTGGCAGGGAGCTGGGCAAGCCGTTACGGTTAATTTAGTAGATGATCTCCGCAGCCTGGCAGCAGTGAATCTAGCGCAGCTGAATCTGGCGCAGAAATTTGTGGGTGAGGGGCTGCCAACGCCGATGCCAAAAGCACTGCCTATTCAAACGCTCCCAAGCCCTATTCTCGCAAACCAGCCAGCGACACATATATATAGTCACGAGGTTGGTAAGGTTCAGGATGGAGTAGCTTCGACGCAAGCTATTAATAATACCTACTCGATTCACAATGCGCAGCTAGCCCAGGTTGGTGGTCAGCCTAGTCTAAGTTTTGAGTGCACGTTTGGAGCTATGCGTGCGCCTGTTGGGGTGACCCTCGTTAAGGCTAAGGAGGGTGGCATGCAGGTCGTTCTCAACGTTAGCAGTATGGATCTCTCGTTTCAGGTGCTGCGGGAACGCTCTCTAATCATGCAGCGCTTACAGGCCAGCGGCTTTAAGGTCACCTCGCTCACCGTTCAGCGTGGAGAGGTCGGTTCAGAGGGAATAGCGCAGGGTCTTGCACGCAACCGCAGGGGCCAAATTAGGGAGGATGACGATGAAAGCTATATCGCCTGAAACCCTGCTGATAGCATCACTTGCAATAGCGCTCGTGCCGCTCCTGATCGGGGTGGGCACCTGTTACCTTAAGTTTACAATCGTGCTTAGTCTGCTTCGTAGCGGATTCGGCACACAGCAGGCACCAAGCACATCACTCGTTATGGCGCTCTCGTTAATTATGTCGTTGGTTGTTATGCAGCCGGTTTTGACCGGAACGATGGAGCGACTAGCTGGTGTAAAGATAGAGCAGCTAGCAGCGCAACCGCTGGCGGGGCTAATGGAGCGAGGTCGTGACATCATTACCCCCTGGCGTGAGTTCCTGCTTAAACACAGCGGGGAGCGTGAGCTTGCGATCTTTAAGCGCTTGGCTAACGGAAAGCTTGAGGGTGATGAGGTGCAGGTTGATAATCAGGAGCCTGGGCTTGTAACGATAGTGGCGGCATTTACCCTCTCTGAGATCAAGAAGGGCTTTACGATAGCGTTCTTTCTTCTGATCCCCTTCTTTGTAATTGATCTAATCGTTGCCAATATCCTAGTTGGTATGGGGTTAACGATGATGAGCCCGGTTATCGTAAGCCTTCCCCTTAAACTGCTGCTTTTTGTGTCATCTGATGGCTGGCTTTTGCTGGCGCAGAGCCTGATCCGAGCCTATCAATAAGGAGCTACTATGTATGCAATCGTTCAACATGCTCTCGTTTTGATGTTGCAGCTCTCCGTTATTCCGCTGGCTGTAATAGCGGTTGGATGCGGGCTTGTATCGCTGCTGCAGGCCGCCATGCAGGTGCAGGAGCAGAGCATTTTGCACCTAGCACGTATCGGGCTGTTTGCCCTCCTTGTTGTAGTGGGTGGGCAGCTTGCATTTTCTGAGGTGCAAAGCCTCTTCGTTATGATCCTAACCTCAGTTGAGCATGTAGGAGATACGCGCCTGTGATGGATGAGGCCACATATCCAGCCCTTTTTGCCGTAGCTGCTAGATGCTTTGGTTTGATCGTATGCCTTCCGTTCGGAGAGACGATTCAATCGCTGCCCAGAATATTTCTCGCGGTTGGCTGCGCTTGGGCGATAATGCCATCGGTTGAGATTGAGCACGAGATCTCGCACCTCTCTTACGTGTGGGAGTTTATTGTTGGTATTCTGCTTGGGGCGCCGCTGCGCTTTGTTGCTGATGTCGGAGAGATGTTTGGTGAGTTGCTCGATACCGCGCGTGGGCAAACGATCGGCTCGGTCGTCGATCCACTTAATGGACAGTCCGTGTCAGATCTGGCAGTTGTTTGTAGGAGCGCTATCGCTGCAATCGCACTTCATCTGGGCGCTCTTGAGTTGAGCGTAGAGCAGTTGGTGCAGAGCTATACAATGATTCCGCTTGGAGCGCCGCTCTCCGGAATTGAGTGTGCGGCTGATGTGCTTAGTCGGGGGCTTTCAATAATCGGTGTGGTGCTCGGAATATCTGCGCTCTGGTTCGCAGCGTTTCTAATGACAGATATCGTAGCCGCCTTGGCAGCGCGCATGGTAAAGGGGATACAGTTTTCGCTGATGGCTTCGATAGTTAAATCGTTATTAACCTTCTCATTTCTCACGCTGCTTGTGATCTCATCGCAGAGACTCTCTAAACCGGTCCTGCGCGAGCTATTGCTTGGGGGCCAACGGGACGCTTTTCATAGGGAGGACAAAACACTTAATAGCCTCCCTGCTACGGGTTCTGTGGGATCGCCATGAGCGAAAAACGGTTTCCGCCCTCGGCGCGGCGTCTTGCAAAACTACGCAAAGATGGAAAAGTCGTTAAAAGTCCAATGGTTAGCATGGCCGTATCGTATTGGATCGCTGTCTTTGCTCTGCCCTTAAGTCTTTCTTGGGTAGGTGATAAAACCTTGATACAATGGTTGAATTATAAGCTCTGGTCGCCGATGGTCGCCTTTGAGCAGGCTTTGTGGACCGGGATGCGATCTATCGTAATCCTTGTTGCAGCGTTGGCGCTAGGGGCTGTTGTAGCGGAGGTTACACAGACGCGTGGGTTGTTTCTGCCCTCGCAACTTATAAAAGGTTTTAATCGTTGTCAGCCGGGTGCATATTTTGGGAGGGTCAAACAGAGCCTCCTTGATGCTGTTTTCGGATTGTTGCGGTGTATTGTTTTAGTGCTTGTGTTTGCGCCGATTTTTTTTGCGTTGATTGCTCAATCGATCTTCGTTTTTGATCTATCGAGTGAGCAAGCCATCGCAACCCTCAGTGATAATGTATACTCGCTCGTATATCGCGGAGGATTCGTGCTAATTGTGTTTGCAATTATCTCGTATAGCATGGCTCGTTGGAAGTTCTCTAAGCAGAACCGCATGAGTCTTCACGAATTGAAAGAGGAGCACAAAGAGGGCGAGGGGGATCCGCACGTTAAGGCAGCCAGGCGGCATGAGCACATGGTGCTTGTTATGTCTGAGCTGGAGCGACGGGTAAAGCGGTCGAAGGTTATCGTGGTGCGAAGAGCGCCTGAGAAGCCATAAGGCCAGAAATATGCAATGAAATATGCAATGTTGTATCGGTCGCTCAGCGACTGCATGTAGGCAGAATTCTAATGGCTCAAGAGGCGAACAATGCCAATCCTAAAAAACTAAGATTTGAGTGCGGCTCTCATAGCTCAGTAACAGCGCTTGTCTCGTATCTGGCTGAGACGATAGCCCATACCCTTAGCTGTGATCAGGTTTTAGTAACCCTGTTAGTTGATGGCGAGCCTCATTGTGGGCAGTTTCCTCCTAGAGGCACTCAGGATGCCGATACAGATGGCTCTATATTTAACATCTCTGGTAATGCGGCATTCTTTAACGGGCGTACCTGGCACCTACCCCTAGTTATTAACGACCTGCAACGTGCCCGTGTTCCAAGTGAGCTGGCGCTGGAGTTGGCGGTGCGTAAGGTTCGCTCTGCAGGAATTTTCCCACTTACGGTGAACGGGAGGCTAGAGGGAGTCGTCGAGTGCTTCTTTACACGTTCCTACCATCGTTGGAGTCAGGATGAGTTTGATGCCTTTATTGCTCTCGAAAAGTCGCAGGCGCTCACTACCTTAAACACGAGACAAGAGAAGGGGGAGGTCTCGGCGTTTTCAGAGGATGACCTACGCAGTCAGTACCGCCGCATGGCGCGGTACGGCAACATTATAGTTATAATAACCGATGCTGAATTTCAGATTTCGGATGTTTTTGGTGATACCGAACAGCTGCTTGGGGTGCGCGCCGCAGAGATGTTGAGAAACTCTGGTATCTGGAATCAGGTTATCACCCCACGCGACCGGGCTAGAATACGTCGACGCATCAAGAATATTAGAATTGAGCGTGGTGAGCTAAGAGAAGAGGTGTGCATTATTCACCAGCGTAGCGGAGAGCAGCGTTGGATGATGTTGCGTGCGGTGCCAAATGTTTCGTCGCAGGGTATCTTTCTTGGTTGGGAGGGTTTTGGCATAGATATCACCGAGAGGCGCTTAGCGCAGGAGGCCCTTATCTCACAAAACAGGCGCCTTGAAGCTTTGATTGAGGTATCGCACTCGCTACGCGGGCAGCTCGACCCCGCTGTTGTTACCTTAAAAGGGTTGCGCGCTGTTCTAAGAGCTACCAATTCTCATTGTGGATATGGCTGCTTTATACAACCTGAGGGTGGTGAACTTGAGCTAGTTGCTACTCAGGGCCTTTCAGAAAAATACATAGATGCAATGGAGCCAGTGCTGAAGGGGCCCAGTATTTTGCGACACGTTGTTGAGAGGGCGCAGGGACTCACGATTGAGGACCTACAGGAGGATCCGCGAGCATATCTTCCGTTGGCAAAACTTGAGAACCTACACTCGACCATCGTTATGCCCCTTATGGCCGAGGGGCAGGTCTTTGGGGCGTTGGTGCTCTTTAAGCGCGAGGCGGGTGCGTATACCGATAGGGATTATGAATTGGTGCAGGCTGCGGCAGCTCAGATTACCCTAGCGGTGCGACAGGCTGAGATGTTTGCAAGCGAGCGTCGGCATAGCGAGTCCCTGAGTGCTCTTTACCGCTTGAGCCATGAGCTCTCAAAATATCGCTCAGCTCGCGAGATAGCAGAGAACACATTTCCTCTATTGCAACAGGAGTTCGGACTAAAGCGCGCCTGGTTCGGCGCTATGAATGAGCAGGGAACTCATATAGTAGGGCAGGGCGGGTTTGGGCCGGGGATAAAGAGACAGTTACGGCAGGTTCAGATAGAGCTTGCGCTCCAACATGATTTTCTAGATGAAGCTCTACGTACACAGCGGCCCGCGTTAGTGCACGCTGGACAACAGATGGAGTGCTCTGAGTTTAATTCTTTAATGCAGCGCTTGCGCTGCGATCTCATAGCGATAATTCCCCTTGTTTCGCTTGGTCAGATCGTTGGTGTGCTTATAGTGGAGCCCTCTGCGCCAAATCTTTTTATCAAGGATGGGCGATTGCAGCTCCTAGTCAGTATGGCGAACGAGATGGCGACCGTTCTTATGGCGCGCCGCTTTGAGAGTAAGATGGCTGATTCGCTTAAGATGCGCATGGCTGGGCTGCTGGCTTCTGGTGTGGCGCATAACTTCAACAATCTCTTGCAGGCGATCCTGGGTCAGGTGTCGTTGATTGAGATTCAGGCCGCTAAGGGAGAAGCGGTGGGAGAGTTTACCAAGATGATTACGGACGCTGCTAAACGGGGTTCGACCCTGGTGTCGCAGCTTCTAAATTTCTCTACGCAGGCGCCGCCATTAAAGCAGAATATATCACTCAACAGTTTAGTGTTAGAGTCGACGCAGCTCTATGAATCGCTGCTTGGCAAGAAAAACGGTCTTAGGATTGAACAATATCCGGAATGTCCCGATATTGTTGGCGATCCATCGCAGCTTCAACAGGTGATAACGGCTCTAATCGCTAATGCTAAGGATGCTATGCGACCAGAGATACGGGGTATCGTCACCGTTTCTATGATTAAAGTGCGCTTGCGTTCAGGTGAGATAGAACCTGAAATGGCTCCCGGTATGTATCTTAGGCTCGATATAAAGGACAACGGCGTTGGTATGACGGTCGAGCAGCAGACGCGTTGCTTTGAGCCTTTCTATACAACTAAGAACGTTGATCGGGGTACCGGTGTTGGTCTTAGCGGCTCTGGACTGGGTCTTTCTGCGGCATATTCAATCGTTAAGCAGCACGATGGGCTGATAACCGTGCATAGCAAACCTGGAGAGGGAACAACCTTCAGCGTGTATCTACCTATTCTAAGCGTCAAGGTCGGTAGTAACATAGGCTCAGACGCGCAGCAGCAGAGAAGCAGCGCGAGCAGTGGAGTTTTGCTCCTTGGAGTAGAGTCTGGGGTACAGCCATTTTTCAATGCAGTTTTTGAATCACTTGGATATCGCTCGCGTGGAGCCTTTGATGCAGTTCAGATACTTGAGATCCTTAAGCAGGACTCTGCCAGGTGGGGCTTCGTGGTACTTGACCTTGATAATCTTGGCGAAGGGGCTGCTAAGCTTGCTACACAACTTTTAAACGAATTCTCCGAACTAGCTATATTGGGAGTTGGATCGCCTGCTCGTGAATGGATTGAGAGGATGCCAGCCTCCCAGCGCATCGAGGTCGTTGATAAGCCTGTTGGGGTATGGACGATTGAATCGGCGTTGCAACGTTTGCGGGCTAGACCGGAGGAATATGACTAAATCAAAGTATCTTGAGGCCTTTGCGTTGGGATTTTCAGGCAGCGAGGATTCCGCGCCGATATTAACCGCGCGCGGAGAGCTCGACCTTGCAGCGCATATGGTGGCGATCGCAAAACGGTACGGCATTCCGGTTGTTGAAGAGCCCGCGCTGTGTGATGCCCTTGCGACCTTACCCATCGATCAGCAGATACCAAGTGAGCTATTTGAGGCTGCGGCAGCGATTATGGTAGAGGTTGGAGCGCTTGTTAGGAAACGGGCCTAGGCATACTATCGCGTCGTGAGGGTTGGTAGTATATAGAGAGGCCTATGAAGGCCCTGATAATCGGCAATAGCCCCGACTTTGATCACAGTACCATTGAAAAGCTCGCGGCTAAGAGTAATCTTATCCTTGTAACGGATGGAGCGATCCTTAAGCTCCCACCCGGCGTTACCCCTCATATCGTATGTGGTGATTTCGACTCCCTAGTTCTTGAGCAGGTGCAGCCTAAGTTCCCAAAGACAGAGTTCGTCCAGCTCTCCGATCAGGAGCTAAACGATCTGGAAAAGGCGCTTTTACTTGCAATTGACCGTGGAGCAACGGAGCTCTTTTTAGTGTGTATCGTAGGGGGCGCGATAGATAAGTCGATCGCCAACTTTTCGCTACTTGCGCGTTATCATACACGCATTCCTATCCGGGCTTATCACGGTGAGATGGAGTGTCAGATAGTTTCGGCAGGAAGCTCGCAACGAATTATCCTGGAAAGTGGCCAGGTGGTCTCTACACTTCCCTTGACCTCGCCCACAACATTATCGCTCTCAGGGGTGCGCTATCCATTAAATCGAGAATCCCTTCAGATCGGCTCGCGTGGAGTGGGCAATCAAGCGCTTGGGGGTGAGGTGTGCGTAGAGGTTTTCGATGGGATGGTTGTCATGTGCGTCGGCGCGGTATCTAAAGTAGCCGTTTAAGGGGCGTTACCGCGCTTGTTATTAGGCACAGCACCATTCGGCGCCGTCTGCCTGCGAGCGTCTTCAATCGGCACACAGTACTTTTTACGCGATTGGACTATACACTCATCGGAATAGTTATGTTCTGCATCGGGATATCGAAGATCGATCGTTCGGCCGGAAAAAGCCTCCTGAATCTCTCCGTCTACACTCAATCTGGTATAGAAGTCCCTTAGTGGGAGGTTAATAATGTCCTCGCTACCGAATTGAGGCTGGAGCTCTTTAGCGATGATATTGGCATCGTCTGCGCCAACACGGAAGGTAATCAGATTTGAAATATTACCAAAAACGGTTTTTCTAACCGATGCAGGAAGTTGCTCTAAAAACTGATTAGCAAAGGTCAAACAGAGGTTATACTTCCGTGATTCACTGAGGATTTCAGAGAAGGACTCGGTTGCAAAGTTTTGAAACTCATCTACATAGAAGAAGAAGTCTTGACGATCGCTGGCTGGGATATCGGCACGCGACATGGCCGCTTCGTATATCTTCCAGATCAGCATAGATCCGAGCATGTTGGCATTCTCTGATCCGAGCACCCCTTTAGAGATCTTAAGCAGTACGATCTTTCTGTTATCCATGAACTCACGAAAGTTAAAGAGGTTAGATGATTGCCCCAATACGTTACGCATCGTTTCGGTAGCGAGCAGCTCGTCGATTCTATTAAGAAGCCTTGAGATCGGCCCCTCCTCGAAGTCTTCGCGTCGCGCAGCAAAATCTCGCAACCAAAAGCGTTTTACAGACTCATCGGTGGCACGCCTAACTATATCTGTGCGGAATGCTTCATCAGACAGCATGCGACGTAGAGAAAGTATGTTGGAACCAGGAGCACTTAAGAGGCCAAGCATGGCGTAGCGCAGAACATGGTCCATGCGTTCAGACCAGTCGGCCCCGAAGGCACGCTTAAATGTATCTAGAAAGCTAAGCGTAACGCGGAGGCGCAGCTCGGGTCTAACTGGATCCATCGGATTAAAGCTCGGAGCATATTTTGGATCGGAGGGATCAAATAACACCACATCCTTGATGCGGTGTTGTGGTACGAGGCGCAAGATATCATCAATTAGGTCACCATGAGGGTCGAGTACCGCACAACCAAAGCCGTTCTCTATGTCGTTGCGCACTAGGAGTTGGAGCAAGCACGACTTTCCGCTGCCTGATTTTCCAACAACGTACATGTGTCGCCTACGATCAAAGCGCTTTATGCCGAAGATGGTCTCCTGACTTCTGAAGTTAGTGTGAGCAAAGTTGCACACATTCGGGTCTTCAATCTGAGTTGGTAGATGGCACGGAGGAGCGGCTTTTCTGGAGATCACCTGCGCCGTTATGGGGACATTTTGTAACGCTGGCGGATGCCAGAATGTTGCAAGCTCTGATGAGGTAACCCGAAACGGTTTGTAGAACAACCTTGCCTGGACCTTGTGAAGCCACGATTTTCCGCTCTCAAGTCGGCGCAAGATAAACCTATTTTCATCGACTGTATTGTAGACTCGTGCGGCATTAGCGACGAGCTGAACGCTCTGCGAAAGTCGTTCAAGGGTCTGAGCCCTGCTATCGGTTGTTGAGGATGTTGGCTCATGTATGGCGGTGATTCTGTAGTTAATCCAGAAGAGTCTTCTCGCACACTTATCGAGAACAAGTTTCTGTGTTGGGGCACCCAGGTTCTTCCTAAGCCAGCGCCTGGCTCTAAAGGGCCTCTTAAAGTTCTCCTCTGCACGGCTTAGTGCTAACTTCAGGTGCAGCCACGGAGTATCTCGGATCGGCCGCACCACAATCTGAATCAGCATCTTGTCACTCTCATTAACTTGAGAGAGTGCTGTAACAACCGGAACCAATGAATCGGTCTTCATTGATGTGTAGTCACTCATCGGATAGATGTCTGGGCGCGATAATTTAAAGTCTGATCCAACGACGACAGCCTTGTTAGATATATTTAGGGTGTAGTCCTCGACGTCGTGAATCTCGCAATCCCCCATCCAGGTGTAGATGCCGATGACAAGAAAATCGAGAATCGAGTCGTCACCAGCCATGCATAAATAGACCATGTTACTATGAGCATAGATCTCTAGAGAAAATGGCTTCCAGCAGCACTCCGCAAGCTCGTCTAGTTGCTGCAGAAAACACTTTACGTTCAATATGTCTAACGCGGTCTCGATGAAAGCGGAGGCTTCACTTAGTCCGCGTCGGGGCATGTGGATGCAAAGAACTCTCATGGTTACTTACTATAGACGACCTGTGGGGTAATTACTTAACTATTCACCCCAGTATAAATTTGTCGATGGCTAAAAAGATTCGATCTTGAGATCGGTCCTAAAGCCCAGCCTTTCTTGACGTCCCCTGATCGGGGACGCTTATTTTAGGGTAAATAGTTATTGTTTCCACCCCAGTTTGCTCCGCAAAATCGCCCCTTGATAGGGGCTAACGTATTCACCCCAGTATAAATTTGTCGAAGGTTAAAAAGATTAGTTCTTGCGATATCTTATCCGTCTCTCGGTTTTTACTGAAGTGTTGATCGTAGCGAATACGGAGAGCGCGCGCAGTAAGTTCGAGGTTTGTTTGTTTATCGTAGGCAATTCAATAACTTAGAGATGTCTTGCAGTATGAGAATATTTTATGCACCAGATCCTTTAGCGCAGTAAACCTTCTGACGTTTACTTCCTGTAAGAGGAATGAATCCTCTTCACCGTGTGGATTATGTCGCACGGCTATGAATACAGGGAAGTAGTATGAGTCTCTGGATAGAAACATCCCCCGAAAAAGATAAGAATTGCAGCGCTATTAAGGTTCCTGCTGAAGGAGCTTTGAGCCCACGCTGGCTCGGCATAAATGCTGCGTTATGTGCCTCGATACACCGATTCGAGGGCGCTCGCTTTGAAACTATTATGAGAGGCGACCTGCGCATTCTGGCGCTGGCTGGTCTGTATCCCGAACGGGCATATAAAAAGATAAGTGTATTCAAAGAAGCTGTTTCTGTGATGCAAGAAATGCGTCGTCTTATTCCCTAGTTATCCGCAGCGCAGGGAGGGGCCGCGTGAGTTGGAAACGTAATCATACGCTACTACGGCGCCTGCTTGTTTGCATAACGCTCGTAGTTTTTGTGTGCTTTTCGGCGCTCTGCCGAGCCGATGGCCCGGCGCACTCGCTCTTTTTCCCTCCCCCTGAATTTGAAACGGCGGAGCCCTTGCCGCTCTCATTTGATACCTCAATGTCCCTACTTTCAAGTTACATGTTTCGTGGGCAGCTTTTCCATGAGGGGCTCTCATTGCAACCCTCGGCACAAGCCCATTTAGAGCTAGGGCAGCACGGAATGCTCAACGCTATCCTGTGGATGCAGCTACCGCTCGATAATCGAGATAACTCTGCGCACTTTATTGAGATGGATCAGGGGTTATCGTACGACTATACCTACTCCAGAATTACAGCCTCCATCGGCCATTACTGGTACACCTTTCCCGATAGCTCAGATGATAGGCAATCAAGGCGCGAGGTGTGGGGCGCTTTAGCACTCGATACAATGTTGGCGCCCACCTTGACGGTATTTCATGAGTATGAGCTCTATAATATGCAGTATTACGATTTAAACATCAGCCACACCTTTGAGAAGAGTGGCGAGGGAGCGTTCCATGTCACCCTCTTCAGTGATTTTGGCTTCTCCGCAAATGGAGAAAAGGTTTATGCCAAGAACGGATTGGTGCAGATTACCTCAGGAATCTCAACTGAGATTTGTATCGGTGAGGTTATAATTAATCCTACCATCGCCTATAGCGCTTCTGAGGACGAAAATACCGTTAATAAGTTCTGGGGTGGTGTGACGGTGCTTTATTCCTTTTAGGGCTCTCAGCGCTAGGAGCGTGCTAATGGTTCGCGTCGTCCACCACTTTTTTCCTCGATACCTATGTAGAGTATGTCGGAGGGAGTGATTCCGGTTAGTTTTTTATAGACTTCAATAGAGGCAAACTCCAGTACGTACAGGGGGTGACTATCAGGATTGTATTCTTTCAGCATAACCGCGCCAGTGCGGTGATTGCCGTTCACTATAATTATACCATTATTACGCTCTGGACACCGTATGAAGAGAACTGGACCTTCGCATGGCTCAGCGAAGGAGTGATCGGGATCGAGCGGCATCTTAATCTTCTTAAGCACATCGGAGTAATGGTACTCTTCCTTCCATAAAAGGCGGTCCACATTATCCAAATGTAAGAGCTGCTTTGGGGTATACATCTTACACTTAATAGCTCCGCAGGATTCTGCCTCCTTAAAAAATGCAACCGCATCAAAACCTAGCTCGTTACACTTTGGTATCCAGGTGGTTCGGACCTGATCTCTAAAAAGTCCCAGAACATACTCTCTCCGATCTAGAGGAGGCAGAGTTAAATTTGCGCCTTCAGATTCCGTTATGTAGGAAGGGGTTGCTGGTTTGTTATTAACTGGCTCTACGCTTACCTCATCCTTAGGGTTAGATGCCTCCGGGACCTTAGGATTAGATACCGCCGGGGAAATCTTACCGACTAACGTGCTCATAGATCTCCTAAGGCTCGCTCAATTGCGCTACGAGTCTCCTTCCACATCTTCACCTCACGTTCAGGAGATCTAGCTTGTGTTACTAGTTGCAAGGCGTCTTTCAAAGAGTAGCTCTTATACTTAGTGAGGTAAGCCGCCACAATTGAGGGAGATCTGCTCTGGCCAGCGTTGCACTGCACGAGAACCGAGGGGTGGTGATCAACCAGCTCTTTAAGAGTATCAACCAAGTGGTGAATCATGTTAGGGGTCGTTCCCTTTCCGTCAGGCATATTAAATGAGATTATCTTCTCAACTCCTAACGCAGAGGCGAACGAGGAGCGTAATTTACCATCGAGACAGAGGATCGATTTTATCCCAAACCGTGAGATGAACTCTGGATTGAACGCAGGGATCCAATGAGAGACGAGGATAGTATCTGTTATCTGGTATCCGCGAGCCGTGCGAGGAACCTTAAGGTCTGAGGGCTCAAGCTCCGGCAGAGAAATCCCGGCACATTTCAGCAGCTTCACGAAAGCATTTGCACTCTTTGGTAGTGGGTCTGGGTTAGTATTCATAGTTCGTAATTCGAGGATGCGCTATACGCATGCGGGGGCGCTTTCTCAATATGTACCCATAGTTGTGGGTCATATCGGTTAAAATGTGACTTAAGGTATCTAACGCGAGCTGATATATCTGATACGCCGCGCTGCGCTATGAACCCCACCTGAGAAGCCACGTACCTTTGTTATACGAATCAAGGACTTGGCGCTGCTCTCGCTAGCCCCCTGTTCTTTGCTTGGCTTTGGGGCCTTCTTGTCCAATTGTGCTTGTAACTGTGGTCCGCAGGCCAGTGAGCTCACACGTTGATCAGTAAGAACGCGACATTGAGCAGCAGCCGTAGGCGCGGAGGCTGTGGCTACAAGGATGATAATAATATGAGGAAGGCGATTCATAATTAAGGGTAATCTTACCAGTCTCTCGGTGCTAAGAAAGCCTTGCCGTTGAGATTACGGAACCGCCAGCATTCGTTCTAATGATATTCGGGCCTTAAGGCGAATATCCTCAGGTACTTCTATAACCTGCTCGTTATTAATAAGGGCGTTCAGGGTGTCCTCTAAGGTAATTTCGTTCATATGCGGACACCTTACGCTGCATAACCTTAAGACATCCTTCTCAGGGTTTTCGGCGATAATATTATCCGCCATGCTGCACTCGGTTAGGATCAAAAAGTGAGGGGCATTTGATCTTTTTACAAAATCTACCATGCGCGATGTGCTCGCTGAGAAATTCGAGGCCGCAACTACTTGAGGGCTACACTCCGGGTGCGTTAAGACCACGACCTCTGGAAATTGCTTGCGAACGTTGTCTATATCCTCAACCGTAAACTGCTCATGTACCTCACATACACCATGCCATCCGATTATTGCAGGCCCCTCTGGTAGCTGCTCACCAAGGGTGGGAAAGATGATCTGCATACCGCATTCATTCGCAACGTTCGCCGCCAGAAACTTATCGGGAAGAAAGATAACCTTGTCGCATTTAAGGGACTGCACGATTCGAACCGCATTGCCGGAGGTGCAGATAATATCTGACTCAGCCTTTACGTCTGCGTAGGTGTTAATATACGAAACAACTGGCACTCCGGGAAAGCGTTGCTTAAGCGCGCGCACATCATTAGCTGTAAGGCTAGCAGCGAGCGAGCACCCGGCAACTTTGGCGGGCAGAAGCACGGTCTTGGTAGGATTGAGGATCTTTGCGGTCTCGGCCATAAAGCGCACCCCGCAGAAGATGATCGGGTCGCACTCTGTAGCTGCGGCGCGGCGTGAGAGCTCTAAAGAATCCCCAACAACATCTGGAACCGTATGGTAAAGCGCCGGCTCCATATAGTTATGGCCGAGGATGATAGCACCGCGCTCTTTTTTGCGGCGGTTAATCTCGTACACCAGTTCGGCCTTAATACGGAGCTCGACATCGGGCACAAGCTTAGAGAGCTTGGCTTGCATCAGGCGGTAGGTTTCCTGAACGGTGGAGGCTTCGATTCCCATAGTCATATGCTAGCTCGAGTAGGCGCAAGGGTCAAAACAGTTTTGGCGCAGTGCTGCACTTTTACTTAGCCCTTCCTATGCCACTGCGAGAGGATGCCGCGAATTCGCTCCTTTAGGGCAGGCAGCTCCTCTATACCAGGCTCTGCAGCTGTAGCCGAGCCATCCCGCTTCGCAGGTGAGCTATAGCGCAGTAGCTCGATATCATCGAACAGGGTACGTAGTGCCAGAGCGAGCTCGCGCTCCTTAACTCCAATGGTAATGCGGGCTCGGATCTCATCGTTAGTACTCTCCTGTCTAATTCCTGCAATACGCTGCGCCACTAGTGCTCGCAGAAACGATTCTAGTTGCGGTAGGGTTTCTAGCTGCACAAGATCTTTATGTGATAATCCTAACGGCGCTATGCGGGGTTTCGTGCTCGCTCCGATCTTTATCAGTAAGGCAAGGGCGATTACGGTCGTAAGGAGCAGGAGCGCAAACTGCGTGCTGATCTGTTCAGAGAGGCTCTCTAACAACGTCGCCTCTTCGTACTCAAGCCCAGGTCCGATCGGAACTGGGGGCAGAGTTGGTATAAGGCCGCTGCGGGACGTGCCTGAATGCGATGAGTCAGCCGCCTGGCCGGCAGTTAATGCTTCCCCCTGAACAGCAAAGGCTATCTCGGATGTTTTTAGCACCTCATAGCGCGCGCTGGCTGGATTAAAAAATGCAAGCTGCGCCGCAGGGACGCGAAAGAAGCCAGGTTTTAGCGGTACGAGGGAGTAGCGAAAATATCGGCGCATGATCAATAGATCGCCCCGACGTTCTTTTTTTGTATCGGGACGCTCCTCGTAGATCTTCAGACCCCCTGGAGCAACGAGCGTAATGTTCTTAAGGGGGTTTAGATTTCCCGCACTAATAACCTCGATGGTGATGCTCTTACTTTCACCAACTTTGATAGTTATAGGATCATACTCCAACTTAATCTCAGTCGCGCCAACGATCGGCACCCCAGACAAGAACCTCTGTAGCTGCGCTGGAATAGCTGGAAGGGGCTTAACTTGCACCGAGATCTCGTTTGATACTAGAGAGAGCTGCTGGTACTCGACCTGTCGAAAGAGATGCTGAAATAGATCGTTACCGAATGGATCCAATCCATTATTTTGTCTTACCGTGCGTATATTTGGTACCTTGGCCCTTAGTGAGCGCGCCGGTAATTGAAGTATACCTGATCGCAAAGGATAAAGCGCCTTTGAAATCTGAACGGTGACGTACTCCGTACCGTTTATTAAACGTCGCGCACGATCGCCCTCAATAATCGACTCCTGCCAGAAACCGTCGGTTGACAGGTCGTCCAGTGCCGGCTCAACCAGCTCAACCCTTGTATATAGGTCCAGTGAATTAACGAGCTGCTCACCTTGATAGATCTCAGTGGGGGCAGCCGACTGTTTGAGGATTATCCGGGCACCGTTAGTAAAGGAGTCTGCGTTGCTAGGGGGCGCTGCCTTGGAGATCTCAACATTAATGGCCGCAGCCTCTAAGTCATCACCATTAATATCAACCTCTACCGCAGGGGTAAGGAGCCTCCCCACACGCTTGGGGGTAAGGTGATACACATAGGAGATCTTTGAATTAACCACGCCGTTAATAATAGAGAGTCTTGTTTGCGGTCCGATCAGTTGTAGTTCGAAATCATCCCCACCGCTGAGAAGTGGAGCAGATCCAGTTTGAGAGCCTTCGATCGTAACGGTAAATATAAATAGATCGTCTAGCGTGCCTGACTGTGGAGCAATATCCGTAGTAAGGATGCTCTGAGCGAGGGCGCTTGAAGCGGCCAGCAGTATAATTAGCAACACGGCTAGGGTGGTTACAGCCACCTCCTTTATCGATGAAATTAACCTAAGCATAAAATCTCGTACTAATAGTATTACCACAGCTGCGCCCCCTCTGGAGGCTCGCGTTTTTCACGTCGGATCATCAGGGGCGATTCAGGAAGGGACTCAAGCCATGATTGCGCCTCATCCAGAGGCGGGATCTCCTGCTCCTTGTCGGCGTAGGAGGAAGAGGTTGATGGGGGTTGTTGCTCCATATCCTGTTTATCTTGCGCCTCTTTAAGGGGGGTGTCGTGTGGGCTAGGTGAGCTGTTTGGGGTAGCCGTTTGGTTCTTATTTGATGGAGTAGGAGAGGGTTGCGATGAGGGAGATGCAGAGGGGTCAGGGGACGCAGAGGGTGACGCTGCAGCAGATGGTGAGGGGGAGCTAGGTGGTTCGCCTGAGGGGGTTGGAGTTGGTGATGATGATGTTGGCGAGGATTGCGACGAGGGAGTTGGAGTTGGTGTAGGGGTGGGGGTTGGCGGATTCTTTTTTGATTCCTCAAGGAGCGCGCGCGCAACTGCGCGGTTGTGCAGAGCCTGCATATCATCGGGCTTTACATCGAGCGCCTTAGTGTAGGCATCGATCGCATCCTGAAACTGTTTCATGGCCAGCAGGGTGTTTCCCTCGTTAAAGGTATTTTCAAAATAGGCGCGTCCGTTAGGAGCGCTATCGGCTAGCTCTCTAAAGAGTTTTTGCGCCTCAGGCAATTTGCCCGTTTTAAAGAGCGCGCTAGCAAGGCCCTGCTGTAGTGAGCGGTTCTTCGGCTCCTCCACAAGAACCTGTGAGAAGGCTTTGGCCGCCCCTTCGAAGTCTCCTGCGTTATAGAGCTCAAACGCGGTACGAGCAGTAAGATCCTGCGCCACTGTAGTTTGTGCTGCTGTAGTTTGTGGCGCTGTAGTTTGTGCGACAGCCGTTTGGGCTACAAGCACCATCAGCAACACCGCGCGTAGGGCGAATCCCCCACGATGAAAGGTTGAGATTAGTATTGCAGAGATTAGAGCTGCTAGAGCAAGCCATGAACCAAATTCGCTATAGCTGCGAATAGTGCGCTTTCCGGTCGAGTTGGTCGCAAGTAACTGTGTCCCGGCTTGCGCTAGTTGTAGAATATCTTCGTCCGATAGGGTGGCTCGAATGTAAACGCCGTTGGCAGCCTTTGCTATCTCCCGAAGCGAGTTATCGTTTAACTTACTGTTAACGATTAGACCCTTATTGTCTCTAATGAAGAGACCATCTTCAAGCTCAATTGGGCTGCCCTCGACTGTACCAACACCCAGCACATCAAACGGAATATCGCTGGATCTGATAAGTGTAAGCACCCGCTTTAGCGCTATCTGATCATCCTCACCATCAGAGATCAATAGTATTCGACCGTTCTTACTCTTGCTTTTACTGAAGCGTTCAAGGGCCGTTGTAATCCCCGCTTCAAGGTTGGAGCCGAGACTTGTAACCATATCGGGGCTAATAGCATTGACGAACTGCCGAACAACCGCAACATCATCTGTAATCGGACAGAGTGCATAGGAGCTTCCGGCGAAGAGCGTAATGCCATAGCGATTAGTTGCGCCCTTCTTGACGAACTCTTCCAGTAGGTCCTTTATCTTACGCTTTCCCAGCTCGATGCGGGATGGTGGCACATCCTTTGCGAGCATGCTGCGGCTCACATCTACCAGAAACATATAGTCATAGCCGGATGAATCTATCTCTATATCCTGGCTTCCATAGTATGGCCTTATAAGAGCCAGGCTCATTAGAAGTAGGGGCAGAAGAGCCAGAGCCAGCACCTTAATAATCGATCGAATAACTAGGAAACCGAGAGCCTCAAGGCGCTCGGTGCGCACACCATAACGGTTAAAGAGTAATGCAGCACAGATCGCCAGCACCGCAAGGGTCGCTAATGCTAGTGGCGAGACCATACCGAACTTATAAAGCTCCTGCATACTACGGCACCTTTAAGAGATAGGTAGCGCTTAAGATCACTCCGAGTAGATAGCTTAGTAGCGCCACCAGAACAAAGGGTGGAAAGAGCTCCTCGATTATGGTGCGGTCTGGTTGCTCCTGCTCGCTCTCTTGGAGCTGCTCTATCTTACGATAAACCTCCTGCAGGTCCTCCAGATTGTTGGCGTTAAAATATGCCCCTCCAGTTATCTGGGCTATCTGCTTAAGGGACTCTTCGTCGAATTCAGCCACAGCTCGGCCTGGCGTACCGAGTATTCCACCTAGTGCGGCCCGGCCTGAGCCGAGACCGATAGTGTTAATCTGGATCTTAAGATCTCTGGCTATCTCGGCTGCCTTAAAGGGGCTTATCTGACCAGCCGTATTAACCCCATCAGTTAGCAGAATAATAGCCTTGGTTCTTCCCGTAACGTCCCGTAAGCGCTTCAATGCCAAACCGAGCCCATCACCGATAGCGGTGCCGTCACCAGCCATACGGGGATAGAGCGTATTAACCAACTGCTCTACGAGTGCGGTGTCTGTGGTTAGTGGACTCTGCAGGTAGGCCGTATTTCCGAACACCACTAGCCCTATGCGATCTTTCTGACGTGAGCGAACGTACTCAGCAACGGCGCTCTTCGCACCATCCATGCGCGAGGCGTAACCAAGGGTTGTTGGAAAGTCCTGGGCCGACATGCTGTTAGATGCGTCTACCACGAGCATGATATTTCTTGCTCGGTGTGGTTGCTCAAACAAAGTAATACGTTGAGGCCGCGCGGCAGCAACGGCTAGGCAGAGGATTGAGGTGATAGCGAGTATAGCAAGTAACGGCTCCCGAATTTTGAGACGAAAGCTGCGCGGCAGGCAGGCCAAAAGCTTCGAACTGGAGCAGGGGGTAGCTGCAGGGCGAGTTCGAGAGGCGAATCTAAGTCCCAGATATAATATAGGCAGTAGTAGTAGCCATGGATATGCGAAGGTCACGGTTTTAAGACCCTCGCTGCGTAATCGTTTAGCGTTTTGATGAGCGTGCGGGCCAGCGTTGATGCCTCACCTAATGTCTGGCTCGATTGCGGGGCATAAGAGAGCTCTTTAAGTTGCGCTATCATGGTCAAGGCGTCACGCGCAAGCATATCCTCGATTACTGCCGCGCGCTGTCTTAACTCGTCAGTCGAGAGGCTTGAGAGATCAACTTCTAGTAAATGCGAGAGTATGCGGCGCGCTAGTCTTGAGACCCGCTCTATCTGCGGTATCGACGAAATAGTTGAAACTTTCGTTAGCTCCTGTAGCAGCTTTGCAACGATGGCATAGGTCGACCGACCCCTCTTGAGCCAGTTAATAAACAGAACGAAGGTCGCGATGATCAAGAAGGCTAGTACAAAGATGCCCCAGGTAGATAATCCTGGTGCCCATGCTACGAACGGAATGGCCGTAATATCGTATGGGGTTGGGATAGCTGTTTGCATAATCACCGTAGTGCTCGTGTTGCTCGTTCCCGCATCAGGCGCACTAGTGGGCGAGTCGCGCTATCGGTAACGACGATATGATCGGCGCGACAGGCGCGTGCGCTATCGCTAGTCTCGCTACGGTGCTTCTTAAGGATCTCGGTCAAACCTTTGCGAACCGATCTGCTGCTCGTATCAACTACTATCGTCTCGCCGCTCTCTGCATCGGTAAAATTTACAAGGCCCAACGTCGGTAGGCTCTCAATTGGGGTTTGGATCTGGACCAAAACAACATCGTGCACAGCACTCAGCGTTTTAAGCTCGGAGGTGAATGAAGCACAGAGGAAATCAGAGATAACAAACACGATGCTCGGTTTACGCAGAGTGCTTGATATATGGCGCAAGCCTTTTGCCATATCGGTACCAGGACTGGAAAGGCGTGCCTCCATCAGTTGAGAGATAACCTGGTTGCAGCGCTTTTTACCCGATTTTGGTGGTAGATATGTTATAATATCGTCGCTGAATAGAAGCAGCCCGAGCAGGTCGTTGCCGCGCTGTGTCATAGCACCAACCATCGAGCAGAACTCTAACGCTTTGGCGAAAGCTTGGGTCGCCTGTGGTGCACGCATCGAGGCGCTGGCATCAACTGCGAGCAGCACCCGGAGCTGCCTATCCTCCTCATACGATTTAACAAATACGGTGCCGGTACGGGCCGTTGCTTTCCAGTGGATATGCTTAACGTCATCTCCGGGTTGGTAGGCTCTAATATCGGTATAAACCAGGCCGGTGCCGCGAAACGCTGAGCGATACTGCCCAAGCAGATCCCCGGTTACCAATCGACGCGAGCGCAACTGAACGCGCCGTAGTTCAACTGAGCTAGGAAGGTGTAGTGCGTGTGGTTCGTGTGGTTGCGCCGCCATGCGGGGGTCTCCCTACGGTATCGTTACGCCGTTAAGCAGGGTGCGGATTATCTCATCGCTATCAACACCACGCGCCTCGGCCTCAAATGTAACGAGGATGCGGTGTCTCAGAACGTCCGGTGCGATATCCTTAACATCATCCGGTGTTACGAAGTTCTTGCCCTTGATAAAGGCGAGTGCGCGGGCGCAGGTCTTGAGCGCGATACTGGCACGCGGTGAAGCGCCCCACTCGATTAGCCCCTTCAGTCCGTAGGCGTCTCCGTTGCGAGTTGCATGTACGAGTGAAACGATATAGCGATCGATCTTTGGATCGATGTAGAGCTCATGCGACTGGCGACGGAGCTGCTCAAGCTGCGAGATAGGAAGTAGTTTGTTGAGTTTTTGAGAGTTGCTGCGCGCACCAGAGGCTAGATCGATAATAGAGACCTCTTCCTCAAAGGAGGGGTATCCGACCTTAACCTTCATCAAGAAACGATCGACCTGCGCCTCGGGTAGCGCATAGGTACCCTCCTGCTCAAGTGGATTTTGAGTAGCTAGGACCATGAACGGCTCAGGCAGCTTGAAGGTCTCCTCTCCGATAGTGACTTCGCGTTCCTGCATCGCCTGAAGCAGCGCCGATTGCACCTTGGCCGGTGCGCGATTGATCTCATCCGCTAGAAGTAGGTTTGTAAAGACAGGCCCCTTTCTAATCACAAAGTCTCCGCTCTGAGGGCGGTAGACCTCGGTGCCTATTACGTCTGAGGGCAGGATGTCGGGGGTAAATTGAATGCGGCTCATCTTGGCATCGAGCACCTGCGTTAAGGCCGTCAATGTTTTGGTCTTGGCGAGCCCCGGCACACCCTCAAGTAGGATATGTCCATCGGCAAGTAGCGCCACCAGGAGCCGTTCAAGGAGTCTATCCTGTCCAACTATCTCACGGTGAAGCTCGAGCTTAATCTGACGAAATATTTCGCTGGTTGTATCGGGTGCAAGGTTATCCATGGTTCTATCCTAAGGCCCTGTAAGCAGGCTATTGTCGTTATAACCTAAAACTAAGCAGTTGTGAGCTGATTAGAGTCGTAATAAAGTATCGGTTGAAAGTTAAGTGACCAGAGTGTAGCTGGTCTTACTAAACCCTAAAAGGTAAGATCGGAGCTGACCGACCATTAAAGGAGCTTGCATATCATGAAGATGAATCAACCCATAGGTGCAGCGCGCTACGGTCCGCTGCTTATCAGGCTAACGCTTGGTGCATACTTCGTTCTGGCGGGCCTAGGAAAACTACAACTACTTTCTGCCTTTGTTGAGCAGGTGCGCTCTTTTGGGGTGCTTCCAACCAATGTAGCTGCGGCTTATGGGACCCTGTTGCCATATGTTGAGATCGCGCTGGGAGGGCTCATGATACTTGGTATGTGGACGACCCTATGCGGGATCCTGGGTGGTCTAATCCTAGTATCGTTTGTGTGCGCATTCGGTATGTTCCCGGGTTCGTTTGATATCTTCAACAAAGATATCATTCTGCTAGGAGCGGCCTGTTCGCTGTTATATAGTGGTCCTGGGGCCTTTAGTATCGATAATATTGGCAAGCCACAGCCAAGCTAGAGGTTCTTAGTTCGAATATATGTCTTGAATCTCGAGCCTTTTAGATTAGCAACATATGCCTAGCCGTATAGTTCCCTGGAACTCTAGAAAAAAACTTCTCCCAGTTGGTAAGGATGAGCAGTCAGCAGCTGCCTTGCCACGACATGTCAATCGCCTCTTCAACGAGTTTCTGCACAGCTCTATGGTCCCAGAGTTCTTCTCTGAGCCCCTGGCGCAGTTCGGGGAGCGTTGGGGCTCCTTTATGCCGGCGGTGAACGTGACCAAGAGGGAGCGTGAGGTGATCGTGACAGTTGAGGTGCCCGGTATGGATGAGCGCGACATCGAGATCTCGCTCACAAAGGAGGGGCTAATTATTCGTGGTGAGCGCAAGCCGCAGCACCAGGAGAGCGGCGAGCAGGCCTGGAGCTATGTCGAGTCTATTTACGGGGCGTTTGAGCGCATAGTTCCGCTCTCCGATCTGCAGGTCGAGGAGGATGGGGTTGAGGCTACCTCCTCTAAAGGGCTGGTTGTGATCACCATTCCCGTTAAGGAGAGAGCTGCAAGCAGCGCAAAAAAGGTTGAGATACGCCCTTCATAGGGCGAAAGGCTGGCAGGTTTTTCTGTCACGCACTATACTTTATGCACTGTGAGTCTATGCACCGTGGCACGACGTCGAAGCTCAATCACTACAACCTTAAAACAGCGCATTCCGAAGCGTGCGCGCTTGCTTGTAGGAGTTTCAGGGGGGATAGACTCTTGCGTGCTGCTGGATGCGCTAATACGGGTACGGGCCCTGCTTGAGATCGAGCTGCATGTCTGTCATATCGATCACGGCTTGCGCTCTTCTAGCAAAAACGATGCTGAATTTGTGCGCGCACGGTGCGCCCATTATAAGGTTCCGTGCTACGTAATAGGACTAGGAAAGCTCCCCGCTCGAACTAACATGGAGGCCTGGGCCAGGCAGGAGCGTTACCGCGCCTTTAAGAAGGTCATAGTAGAACATCAGCTCGATTGGGTGTTAACGGCTCATACCGCTAACGATGTTGCTGAGACCCTTATTATGCGATTATTGGCTAATAAGGAGCTAAACTCCATTGATCTGCAAGACGATCAGCGTCGCTGCCTAAGGCCGCTCCTCGATATCTCGCGTCAACAGGTGGAGGAGTATGCCGAGCGCTATAAGGTACCGTGGACTGAGGACCCGACGAATTCTGACACTACGCTGCTACGCAATCGGGTGCGCCATACCCTAATTCCAGCATTGGAGCGTGATTTTGACCCCTCGGTCGTATGGAGCCTCTCTGAGCGGGCGCAGGCTTTAGCGCTCGATTGCGAGGCGCTACAGGGGGTGGCTGAGGGGCTTGCTAGCTCTATTGGAGCCATTAGGGACGGGGATCTCGCCTGGTTGGAACGGTGTACGGTGTTCCTTCAGCAGCAACCGCACGCCCTGCAGTGGCGCACCGTAGAGGTGTTACTGACCCCCTTACTGGGATTCTCGGTCGGAGAGAGGGTTGCGGTGGTTGGATTATCGTTACTACTTGGAGAGCAACTTAGTGTAGAACTGGGGGGCGGGTGTACGATCAGCCGAGATCGTACTGGGCTGAAAAGCTCAAGGTTGTCCAGAAGCTAACTCTGCGGTAAACAAAGGGGTGAAATACAGTCGCCCTCAAATTATAGAGAGCTGCGCCAGTTGCCAGCTTGGGCGAGTAACAAATGTAATTTAGGTGGAGAATTTTTCAAGTGACAAAAAATGGAGTGTTTTGGATTGCGATCGTTCTGTTGGCCCTCAGTGTCTACAAGTTCGCGAAACCAACTGGGGAGACCCCCACTGAACTGACCTATAGCGAGTTCTTGCAGCAGGTTGATAAACAGAATGTGAAAACTGTGCGCATTGAGGGCAGCTCGGTTTTTGGTGAGTATAGAAACAACGAAGGTAAGTTCCAGTCCTTCGTGGCCGTGACACCCAAGGACGATAGCCTAGTTCCAAAGTTGATCGAAAAGGGTATCGATATCAAGGTGCAGGAGCCAGCTGATCAGTCGGGCTACCTAATGTTTCTTTTTAACGTTCTGCCGCTGCTGCTTCTGCTCGGAATCTGGTTTATCTTCTGGCGCCAGATGCAGATGGGGGCGGGCAAGGGCATGAGCTTCGGCAAGTCTCGCGCCAAGCTGCTCACGGAGAGCCAGCAGAAGATAACCTTTTCTGATGTAGCTGGTATCGATGAGGCACGCGGTGAGCTTGAGGAGATAATTGAGTTCCTAAAGGACCCGAAGAAGTTTACGCGGCTCGGTGGTCGTATTCCGAAGGGAGTATTGCTGATCGGTTCGCCAGGAACTGGCAAGACCCTGCTCGCAAAGGCGATTGCAGGAGAGGCGGGAGTTCCGTTTTTTACCATCTCCGGTTCAGATTTCGTTGAAATGTTCGTAGGTGTCGGAGCCTCACGGGTGCGAGACCTCTTTATTCAGGGCAAGAAGAACGCGCCATGCATTATCTTTATCGATGAGATCGATGCGGTCGGCCGCCACCGTGGTGCTGGCATGGGGGGTGGTCACGATGAGCGTGAGCAAACACTCAATCAACTCCTAGTAGAGATGGATGGCTTTGAGAGTAACGAAGGGGTGATCCTGATAGCGGCAACTAATCGTCCGGATGTTTTGGACCCAGCGTTACTCAGGCCAGGCCGGTTTGATCGAAGGGTTGTTGTTTCAAGACCAGATCTTAACGGACGCCTTGGAATCCTCAAGGTGCATACCAAGAAGGTTCCGGTATCACCCGAGGTGGAGCTGAATACTATCGCGCGTGGAACCCCTGGATTTTCTGGGGCAGATCTTGAGAACCTGGTTAATGAGGCAGCGCTCTATGCCGCTCGAAAGAATAAGTCAGTGGTAGAGCCGAGCGATTTTGAATACGCAAAGGATAAGGTGATGATGGGGGCCGAGCGTCGCTCTATGCTCCTTACTGAGAAGGAGAAGCTCACGACCGCATACCACGAGTCTGGGCACGCCTTGGTAGCAAAGAAGCTTCCGAACGCCGATCCGGTTCACAAGTTAACTATCGTTCCGCGTGGAATGGCTCTCGGTCTGATGCAGCAGTTGCCAGAAGCAGACAAGCATACCTACTCCAAGTCATACTGGATGGATCAGCTCGCTGTATTCTTTGGTGGACGAGCTGCTGAGGAGCTCGTATTTCAGGAGATGAATACCGGAGCAAGCTCGGATATCGAGCGTGCCACCGATATCGCTCGGCGCATGGTGTGTGAGTGGGGGATGAGTGCGCTTGGACCTGTTCACTATAGCGCGAAGGAGGAGCATGTATTTCTCGGACGTGACATAGGCAAGAGCCGTGAGCACTCAGAGTCGGTTCAATTTGAGATCGATCAGGAGGTGAAGGCCATCCTACAGTCGCGCTACGAGGTTGCTAAACAGATCGTAGCAGAGAACCTTGAGGTTCTGCACAACCTCGCCAAAGCCGTTATGGAAAAGGAGACCCTCGATTCAGATGATATCGAGCGGATCGTTAAGGGCGAGACCTTGTCGCCAGGCCCACAGGGTGGTCCATCAGGAACGAGTGAGGCTAGCGGCGGGGTTTCGGTTGCGGCGTAATGGGTAGGGCATGTTGGATAACTACACGTTTGGTATATCGAGCTCCCTGCTGATTCAGGCACTAGATGTTTTTATCGTCTCATTTCTGATCTATCGAGCACTGCTGATTGTGCGCGGAACGCGTGCTGCTCCGATGTTGGTTGGTTTGGCGTCGATCGCAGTGGTATACGCCATAGCGAAACCGCTCGGCCTTGTCACGTTAGCCTGGTTAATCGATAACTTTCTCAACTCAATTATTCTGGTGATAGTGGTGATTTTTCAGGATGAGATCCGCCGTACCTTAACGAATGTGGGTATTAAGCCGTTCTTATTGGCGCAGCAGCAACGCCCAGAAAGCGGCCCCAATACCCTAGACGAGATAGCCGTCACGGTAAGTAAACTCGCAAAGGCGCAACTCGGGAGCTTAATTGTAATCAAGCGCAATGTTGGGCTTGAGCAGTTTATGGCGGAGGGGGTCGTTCTAAACGCTGAGTTTAGCCGCAAATTGCTCTACAGCATCTTTGTTAAGGAGTCACCACTGCACGACGGTGCTGTCATTATTGAGGGTCGCTCTATCAAGGCGGCCGGTTGCGTTCTGCCCCTTAGTTTTAATCCGGACATAGATCCTAACCTTGGAACGCGCCACCGCGCAGCACTTGGCCTGGCGGAGAGCAGTGATGCGATGGTTATAGTTGTTTCGGAGGAGAGCGGTTCTATCACGCTCATTATCGAGGGACGGATGTATCGTAACCTTGATGCGGCCTCGTTGCAGGAGCTGCTGGAAAATAACGCCACTGCTGGGGGGCAACGGAGGCAGAGCGGCCGATTCATGGGGGCGGCGGTAAAATAGTGCTGAAGAATCTGACCCTAAAACTGGTTTCGGTTGTTGCGGCAGTGTTGCTTGCCTACGCTCTTCAGGATGCTAGCAACTCCACGGTCCTAACTATCTTTGTTCCGATTGAGATTCGCAATCCACCGGCCGATAAGATGCTCGTAGGGCGCACAAAGCATGGGGCGCAGGTGACTATTAAGGGGCCCTCGTTCCTGGTGGGCGAAGTGGCGGCAGCGCCGCCGCCGCTACGGCTACAGCTATCTAAAGCGGTGAATGGGAGCTACGTTGCGCCGCTGTTGAGCTCAGATATATCATTACCGCACTTAGTTGAGGTGGTAAGAATAGATCCACCCGAGCTAGAGCTAGTTTTTGAGACCATCGAGGAGCGCGAGATTAAGATTGAGGTGCCTCGTCTTGGGCAACTAGCAAAGGGGCTTAATCTTACAGGGGTAGAACTTACTCCCAAGATCGTTACGGTTAAGGGACCACGCTCAGAGCTGCTACAACTGCGCTCCGTTGAGACGCAGCCACTTGATCTGCGAGATATTAAGGGCTCACAGAGCGTAGCACTTTCGCTCAGAAGTCCTGGAGCGCTATCGTCGCTCTCTATAGGTGTGATCTCCGCACAGGTGCAGGTTGAGGAGTTGCCCTCTGAGCGGCAGTTCGCAGCAAGGCCTATCGAGGTGCGCATATCGGCAAATAGTAAGGGCATAAGGCTTAAGCCGACAGGGGTCTCGGTGACGCTAGCAGGAGCTCCGCAGCTGCTCAAAGATATTGATCCGATCGATGTGGTGCCATTTATCAGGCTTAGTAACGTTCCGTCCAGTTCGGGTGATATGGTTGAAGTTAGTGTGGCACTGCCATTCGGAGTGCGCCTTGTAAAGGTATCACCCGCAAGTGTTGCAGTATGGTGGGCCGGATCATCGAAGGTACCGGCCGCGGCAGTGGCAGAGACATTGGCAGCGGAAGGTAGAGAGAGGAAATAATAAAAGAAGTTGGGAGGCTAATTAGCATGGCGATAAAAAGAAAATATTTCGGAACGGATGGGATTCGTGGAGTGGCCGGTGTCTCGCCATTAGATCCTGAAACGCTCGTGCGCTTAGGCAAGGCTGTTGCGCAGGTCTTTATGCAGGGCGATAAGAAGCGCAGAATATTAATCGGAAAGGATACGCGCCTCTCCGGTTATATGATCGAGAGCTCACTGGCCGCTGGAATTACTGCGATGGGAGCAGATCTTATGTTGTGCGGACCTGTGCCTACACCGGGCGTTGCCTACCTCTCAAAGAGCATGCGGGCAGACGCTGGAATAGTTATCTCGGCCTCGCATAACCCCTTTGAAGATAACGGAATCAAGATCTTTGGATCTGATGGATTTAAGCTACCTGACGAGCTTGAACAAAGGATTGAAGCGTTGCTGGAGCCCGGTATTTTGGACGGAAAAGCGGTCGATGCTGGGCATATCGGCAAGTCTACCCGTATTAACGACGCCATCGGGCGCTATACCGTCTACCTCAAGGAGAGCTTCCCCCGTGAGTACTCACTTGAGGGGCTAAAGATAGGGCTAGATTGTGCCAATGGAGCCGCTTACGTAGTTGGGCCGCAGACCCTAAGCGAACTCGGCGCAGAGGTGGTATCGCGTGGTATCAGTCCGAGCGGAAAAAACATCAACGCAGCGTTTGGAAGCCTTTATCCAGAGGTCGTTGGCAAGTTGGTAGTCGAGCAGAACCTTAACTTAGGCATCTCGCTAGATGGTGATGCGGATCGCTGTGTCCTAGTTGATGAGAAGGGTCGTGTTCTTGATGGTGATGTAATCCTAGCCATCTGCGCCATAGATCTTAAGGAACGCGGATTGCTTAAGCAGGAGACTATAGTGGCAACGGTTATGTCTAACCTTGGGCTCGATAAGCTACTAGCTTCGCACGGCATAAAAGTACTGCGTACCGGAGTTGGGGACCGCGCGGTTCTAGAGGAGATGGTTCGGCAGGGTTGCCAACTTGGAGGTGAACAGTCCGGACACACTATATTCTCAGACTACTCTACGACAGGTGATGGAATGCTTACGGCGCTGATGGTAATGGCCGTGATGTGTCGCACAGGCAAGCCCCTGTCTGAGTTGGCGGCACCATTCATAACGTTTCCGCAAAGGCTAATTAACGTAAAGGTCTCTCAGAAGCCACCACTTGAGTCTATTCCCAACCTCGTTAGCGCGATTGAGCAGAGGGAGCGCGAGCTTGGTTCGCGTGGTCGTATACTGGTTAGGTACTCGGGCACCGAGAATAAGGCCCGTATCATGGTTGAGTGTGAGGACGAAGAGCTCTGTAAGCGCCATGCGACTGAGCTCGCTGCAATAGTTGAGAAAGAAATTGGTGCCATGTGAGCAAAGTTAGCTCCGGTAGCTTCAGCCCGATAGAGTTCGCCTCGTCTACTAGTGCGTGGATGCTGCCCTCTAGCGCCGAGATGGCGCAGTGTGATGCCGAGACTATATCAGAGGGTATAACTGCGATTGAGCTGATGGAACGAGCGGGTGGTGCCGTAGTAGATCAGATAATCAAACTCACTAAGGTAGCTACAAAGCAGCAGGTGTTGGTGCTTTGCGGTCCAGGCAATAACGGAGGGGATGGACTCGTTGTAGCGAGGCATCTGGCGCAACGTGGTGTTTCGGTAACAGCACTTGTTGCCGGAGCTGAACGTTACTCTGCGGAGTGCATGGAGCAGCTTAAAAGTTTTCCTAAAGTAGTTACGGTAGAGCCTGTAGCACCGGCATTATTGGCTGCGTGTGCAAGCGCTCAGGCTATCTGCGAGGAGGAGCTCGCGGCTCTTTTTAGCTCTGCTACAGTTGTCGTCGATGCTCTGCTTGGAACTGGGCAGCGCGCTATCTTAGGTGCTGGGATCTCCAAACTGGTACGGCGCGTTGTGCAGGAGAGATCTGAGAGGGGGGATCTTGCGGTCGTGGCGCTAGATATTCCAACCGGCATAGATTGCAACACCGGAGCCGTTACAACTCCCCATATTACAGCCGACCTTACGGTTTGTATCGAACTAATAAAGCGTGGACTACTGCAGTTCCCGGCCCGCGCTGCCTGTGGTCGGATAGTTGTTGCGGCGATCGGAATTACCGTTCAGGAAAATATAGAATTTTGCGCTATACATGATAGCACATTGCCGAAGCTCTCGCCCCGTAAAAGTGACGCTCATAAGGGTGATTTCGGAAGGGTTTTGGTGCTAGGAGGCTCGGTCTCGATGCCGGGAGCTCCGATTCTGGCAGCGCTCGGAGCGCTTAGAAGTGGGGCGGGCTTGGTTAGCTTGGTGACTAAGGGGAGCTGGAGGGGTGCACTTGCTCCGCTTGAGTGCATCAATGAGCTACTGCCAGGTGAGGGCGCCTTTATGTGCCAGGATGATGTGGCGCGCACCCTTGAGTTAGCCGCTTCTAATGATGTGGTTGTACTTGGTCCTGGGCTCGGCATGGCTCAAGAAACTGGGCAATTTGTGGCAGCGGTTATTGCTGGCCTGACGACCCTCGGAAAGCCGGTGGTGATAGATGCAGATGCGCTTAACCATATCGCGCAGCAGGGCATAAAGCTCGCAGATCTTAGGGCAATTATCACCCCCCATCCCGCAGAGGCGGGAAGACTCTTGGGGCAAACTACGGCTGCGGTTCAGAGCAACCGCTTTGCAGCGGTACGGGAGCTCTCGCAGCACTACGGTTGTGCGGTGTTGCTTAAGGGCGCTGGGACTTTGCTATACGCCGAGGGCAAGGGAGCTTTAGTACCACGTGGGACACCCTATCTTGCGGTAGCTGGAAGTGGGGATGTTTTAAGTGGAGTGATAGCTGCATGCATGGTCCGTACCACCACTCTGTTTGGTGCTGCAGCGCTTGGCGCTTATATTCATGCCGTTTCGGGTGAGGCGGCTTCGCAACTTAGCGCTGGGCCAATCCTGGCGAGTGAGATTGCATCGGCTGTGCCCTCCATTATCGGAGCCCTAGAGCGATGAGCACTTTATCGATCGGCTCAGAGCTAGAGACTGAGAACCTAGCGCAGCTTCTTGCGTCGTTACTGCAAGGGGGGATCTCAATTGGGCTTATTGGGGACCTTGGAGCCGGAAAGACCACCTTGGTTAGGTATCTGGTCGGGGCGCTCGGGGGCTCAGCTAAGGAGGTAGCCTCGCCAACCTACACATTGCAGTACGACTATCCAACCGATAGTGGCGTGCTGATTGAGCACTGGGACCTCTACAGATTAGAGAGCCTACCGCATGAACTATTTGAACGACCAGATCCCAAGATCGTTCGTATAATCGAATGGCCCGACAGGTGTCCTGAGATCCTGCGAGATCTGGAGCTGCTGATTAGAATGGAACTACTCGGTGGCGAGCAGCGCAGTGTGGAGCTCTCAGGCCCCTTAGCAGAGCCCCTTGTGTTAGCCCTTAAGGGGAGCCGTGGAGCATGAGCGCGCCGTTAGCCCCGATAGTCGTTATGAAGTTCGGGGGTACCTCGGTTGGTGATGTAGCGCGCATAAAGCATGTAGCCGATTTAATTGCGCAGTTTAAGGGCGATAATCCCGGAGTCGGTGTGGTGGTGGTGCTCTCCGCTATGGCGGGAGAGACCAATAAACTGCTAGCACTCGCCAAGGGTTGCGTGGAACACCCGGTTCCACGTGAGCTCGATGTTCTGTTAGCAAGTGGCGAGCAGGTAACCGTTGCACTACTCGCCATGCGGCTCTCTAGTATCGGTATTCCGGCTAAGAGTCTGCTCGGTTCACAGCTGCGTATAGTAACCGATGAGCGGCATACGAATGCCCAGATTGAAGAGATCGACACAGAGGCGCTACACGACGCTCTTGCTGCCGGGCTAGTTCCAGTTGTGGCGGGCTTTCAGGGAGTAGCTGATAGTGGTGATATTACAACCTTAGGGCGGGGTGGTTCGGATATTACAGCCGTTGCATTAGCTGCAGCATTACGTGCGCAGTGCTGTTTTATCTCCACAGATGTTACGGGGGTATTTTCGTGCGATCCGCGGCTCTCTGTTAAAGCACGCCTTCTTGAGCGCATAACGCACGAGGAGATGCTTGAGATGGCGAGTCTTGGGGCGAAGGTGCTGCATACTCGCTCGGTATACTTTGCGATGCGTTACGGGGTTCCGCTTGTAGTACTTTCAACCTTTGCAGGTGCGTTTAAGCCCGGTGTTAACGGTACATGTATAGTAAGAGAGGAGGATGGTATGGAGCAGGTTATTGTTAGCGGTATTACCCATAAACTTGATGAGGCGCGGCTCATGATTCAGAGCATGCCGTCTGATATCGAAACGATGTCGAAACTATTTTCGGTGCTTGGAGAGCGGGGGGTGCTGGTCGATATGATCTCTCAGGAGAATATCGGCCCAGGGCTGCTTAATGTGAGTTTAACGGTCGCCGATGAGCAGAGCTCCGCAGCATTGGAGGTTGTTCGCGAGATTATACCGGCGATTGGGGCCGAGGGCGTTACTATTGAGCGCAATATCGCCAAGGTATCTATAGTCGGTATCGGGATGCGCCATCACACTGATGTCGCAGGAAGGTTCTTTAGAGCGCTAGCGCGTGAGGGTATTAACGTACAGATGGTGAATACCTCAGAGATAAAGATCTCAGTTCTTGTGGCCAGAAAGTTTTGCGAGGCGGCTGTGCGGGTGCTTAATGAGGAGTTCGTATCGTAACGCGCAAGCTATAACTTCAGAGTGCGCTGTATATCTGCGAGAGTTAGGAGGGTTGGTTTACGGCCCTCACGCTCGCGGTTAATTCCTAGATCCACGGTTTTATGTGCGGAGTTGATGGATTTATTAATAAGATCTACCAGGAGTCTTCGGCTCTCCGCCTGCCAGTTGGCGAGGTGGGTGAGCTCTGCAAATTCTTCTACACACCCTTGTTGTTGTTCAGTAGAGAGAGTCCCTAGTAACATATCTGAGAGGTTGCAAACGCTGCTGTACCTACGTGACAACATCAACGTTTCAAGGACTTTTTCTGCGTATGTCAATTCATTAACCATGGCGACTAGAGTGCCATATCCATTATCATTGAATGTGTGGTGATACTCGACAGCATAGAGTTCTAGGGCGTTGATCTTTTCCCGGAGTATCCAGAATTTAGACTGAAACTCGGTAATTGCAAGCTGTGCCGCTGGACGCTTATTGCCATGCAGCAAGTTGGAAATATTCGCTAAGCACGAGAGCATAAAGCGCCTGAAAACGATCGCTATTCCAGCCGCCATTAAGGCGCCAGTAAATATTAGACTAAGTGTGGTTAGATCAGAATAACTAGAGAGCTCGTTGTCCATAGAAATGCGTCCTTTAGAGTTTGTGCATAACCGTAAAGTATATAGACGGTTGAAGCGTTAAATATCTTTAGCTTTTAGTGCTAAATAGAGGTAACTGGTCACCGTAGTTTAATGTCGCGATTCAAGCTACTCAGATTACGGCGAAGTTTCATAGGTAATTTGATTGGTCGTCCCCTGATCGGGGACGGCAGATTTTGTGACCAGTTAATGTTTTCACCCCCGATTTGCTCCGCAAATCACCCCTGAGGGGTTGTTGTCACCCCCACCGCATTACTGCGCTAGCAGCTTGCGCTGCAGGATGGGCTCCTCAAATCGGCCCCTTAGGGGCTATTGAGTCTCATTACTGTATGCGAATATTTCTGCAATATGCTGACTAGTTAGGATTAGAGAACTATTTAATATTTAGAGATTTCAGAGGTGTATGTGAGCAGTTTTTTTGGATTAGCTCTTCAAAGATCTCAAACATTCTAGAAACGGTACTCTCTATATTAAACACCTCAACTATACGGGCTCTGCCGGCGGCCCCAAGGCGCCTAAGTTCATTGGAATCGTTGGCAAGGTATCGTATCGCAGCGGCGAGCTCATTCGCGTTAGAGGGCTCGACCATTAAGCCTGCTGCTCCGTTATCAACCAGCTCCGGCATTCCACCGACCGCCGTTACTATCGCCGGCACACCTTGAGCCATGGCCTCAATAACCGATTTTGGAAAGCCCTCGCGGCTCTTTGAGGCCATCACCACCACGTCGCACAGCGTAGCGAGTCTGGTAGCATCGCTTCTAAAGCCGGTTAGAGAGAGCCTACTTTTGTCTGGGAAACTTTCTAGCAGCTGCTCTACCTGCTGGTCTTTTACGGGCCCAATTAGCAATAGGTGCAATTTTGGTAGCTCGGTTATGAGTGTCGCGCTGGCTTGAATAAGGATATCGACCCCCTTGACCGCACGCATAACCGCGGTGCAGCCAACTACAAAGGCATCGTTCGGAACTCCGAGCTCGGAGCGTGTTACTGTCGGTGGTGCTGTATACCAGGCGACGTCGTGTCCCTTGTATACGGTTACTAACTTGTCTTGCGAGACCCCTAGATCTTGCAGGTAGCTCTCGACAGCTTTTGAAACGCACAGGATCTTTCGTACGCGTGGATTTAGGAAGGTAAGCCACGAGGAGGGGTCGAACCAACTTAGGTGCCCAACCGTTCCGCGGTAGGTAACGATCGAGAGATCTAGTCCAATTAGCCCGAAGTTCGCACAGGAGAGAGCTGCGTTTGAGAGTGCGTAGACGAGATCAATCTGCTCCGATTTAACTATACGGCGTAAAGCCAACATTCCCTTAATATCAAGACGACTTGAGAGCGGAAAGCATAAGATGGGGATATTAGAGTCGCGCAGGATCTGGGCGTGCGCGTTCTCCTCTTGCAGCAGGACCTTTACTGTTACGCCACGGTTCTTTAGTCCCACCAAGATATGGGCTTCAGGCCTGTCGAGCGCTTTGGCGATAACGAGGATACGCATCTTCGAGATATAAAAAATAAAGCGATGCAATAATGCAAGGCGGTATTAGCGTAGATCATTCGGGCAGGGCTCTGCAATCGAGATAAATTGTATTAATTTAGCAGATGTTTTTGGCCCAACCCCGCGTGTTAGTTCGAGCGCCTGCTGCTCGCTTAGGCCCTGCTTACCATCGCCCTGCAGCGAGGCGCGCATCTTAAATCGGTTTGTAAGCAGATCGCTTGCTAATCTGTCCGAGACTCCAGAGATCAGTTCGAGCGCGGCGAGGTCGGCGCAAAGAATTGGAAGCTTTAATCCCATCGCAAGGCGGGACTCCGCATCGATAGAAGGGGAAGGGGTAAACCATTCGGCTTGTGGGGTAACGATCTGAGCGGATAGTCTTGCTATCTCCCTAACTAAGATTATTAACGCTAAGACGATGGTAAGCCCTGCATAGCGCCATTTCATCTTTGTATTTCGGAGTTTTTAACTCCAAGTTGCGTCGCTATACTACTTTATTAAGCTTGCCCTGTTTGGGTTGCTGCTCAGAGCCGTGCTTATCGTCCTCGTCGCTAATAGATTGATCGGCGAAGATGCCCTCCGTTCGTTTCTCGCTCTGTATTGCACGTGTCTTATCATCGCGTGTCTGGGTAGCGCTAGCCTGGGCCCTGGCCTGATTTTGGCTATTTTGAACCCCTGCGGCCTGCGCCGCCTCTGTGCTACGGGTTTGCTGCGCCGGGAATCCGGCTGCGATGACCTGAGCGCCTAAAACCGCTATACTTTGCGTAGATAATGGAGCCATTGTAACATCTCTCCTAACTTTGGGGTCGGAGGTTTATGTCGATGGCATTAGATTCTGGGGCTTTTTGCCTGTGATTAGCTACGATTGTGATGCAAACGGTACATATACCCCTGATGAGGTAATTCAGGGAGTTATCTCTAAGTGCGCTCGGCAACTTGGAAATCCGAGCTCTACTCACCGTGGGGGGCAGCGCGCTAAGGCTACCGTTGAGGAGGCCAGGGCCTCTGTGCGCCGATTGGTAGGGGCGCACCCCGGCGATACCGTTATCTTTACCTCCGGCGCTACGGAGGCCAATAATACCATCGTTGCCTCATGTGCACGCCAATCGGGGCGAATGGTTTCTACGTTGATAGAGCACCCCTGTATCTTAGAGCCCCTTAAGAGGCTCTTAGCCGAGGGGCATGATGTGGCGCTGGTTGCGCCAGATGCTGGGTGTCGCATCTCTCCTGAGGCGATATTTGAGGTGCTAACACCCGATACGGCGTTGGTCTCCGTTATGGCGGCAAATAACGAGGTTGGTGTTATTAATCCGATGCTTGAGATCGTAAGAGCCGTTAGGCAGCGCGCTCCACATGCCGTAATACACACCGATGCTGCGCAGTTTGTCGGTAAGGTTGCCAGTGATATGCAGGAGCTTGGGGTTGATGTCATGACCCTCTCTGCTCACAAGTTAGGAGCGCTTAGTGGAACTGGGGTTATTATCGCGCGTGAGGGGATCTCTATTGCGCCCTTACTTGTTGGTGGTGCGCAGGAGGGGAAGCTTCGTGGTGGAACTGAGAACGTACTTGGCATCGCGGTGCTCGGAGCGGTTGCCGATCTGATCCGTTTAGATCTTACGCGGCGTATCTCTGCCATGCGCATAGCGCGCGACACCTTTGAGGATGAGATAGTGCGGGCGCTACCTGGATGTGAGGTTAATGCGCAGAGTGGACTGCGCCTACCTAATACGACTAGTTTATATATCCCGGGCGTACGAGCTGATGATCTAATAGTGGCGTTGGATCTAGCGGGGGTCCTGATATCCTCAGGTGCTGCCTGTTCCTCCGGAAAGCCTGAGCCCTCACATGTGTTAATGGCGATGGGGCAGGCTTCCAGTAGGATTAGATCGACGGTTCGTGTTAGCTTTAGAGCCGATAGTGAGCGTAGCGAGATCCTGCAGGTCGTTACGGCGTTTAAGCGAGCTGTTGCTAGGATGATATGACTACCGATACACACACACACAGCTCTAAGACCCCTAGCTCTATCGTTGTAGCCATGTCCGGCGGAGTCGACTCCTCTGTGGCTGCATACCTGCTGGCTAAAACTAGGGTGGAAACTGAGGTACAGCTCGTTGGGGTCTCCATGCAGGTCTGGGACTATAAGAAAAACTCGGCCGAGAACAGTCGTGCAACGTGTTGTAGTCCCGCCGATTTTTGTGATGCTCGTCGTGTTGCTGCCACACTTGATATTCCCTACTACGTGGTTGATTTCGAGGAGACCTTTCAGCGCGAAGTTATACAACGTTTCGTAGAGAGCTATCAGCGAGGCTTAACCCCCAACCCCTGTATCGACTGTAACAGTAAGGTAAAGTTTAGGGAGCTGCGTGAGCGCGCAAAGGGCTTTGGGTGTAGCCACGTGGCAACTGGACACTATGCACGTATTACAAAGAGTGTCGCAGGGTTTCATCTTTTACGGGGGCGCGACCTCGAAAAAGATCAGAGTTATTTTCTTTATACCTGTAGGCAGGAGGAGCTAGAGCAGACCCTCTTTCCGGTTGGAGATTATACGAAGCCAGAGATCCGCGAGATTGCGCGTGAAGCTGGATTACTTACAGCCGACAAGCCGGAGAGTCAGGATATCTGCTTCGTTGCAGGGAGTGTGCAAGATTTTGTGGCCAAGATAGGTGGACGTAAACCTAGGGGCGCATTCGTGACAAAAGACGGCGCAAAGCTAGGCGAGCACGACGGTATTCACCGCTACACAGTTGGTCAGCGTAGAGGCCTAAACTTAGGCGGCAGCCCTGAGCCGCTCTACGTTGTTGATATCGATGCAGCAAGCGATCGGGTCATAGTTGGTCCGCGCAAAGACCTTAAGCGAGAAGGATTCCTGGTCGAGGATATGCAATGGGTAAATCCTGAGCTTCTTCGGCGTATGCAGGATGTGGATGGTGGTGCTGGATATGAGCAGGAGCTAATAGTACAGGTACGCTCACGTCACCAAGGCGTTAGGGCCCGTATGCAGGTTATTGACCCACAGAGATGCCAAATCTCATGGTGTGAAGATTGGGCCGCCGTATCGCCTGGTCAGGCGGCGGTCATGTACGATCTAAATAATGAGGAATTGCTCGCGGGTGGGCGTATAGCCAAGGAGTAGGCAGCCCCTTAAGCTTCTGTCTATAACTCAGTAGCGCCTCGATACCGAAGGCCTTAGTAGCGAGCGTTTGCATCTAAAAACAAGTAGTAGTAGCAGGTCAGGTCTAGTTAGCCTGATAAATGGAGAGTTCGTTAGTAGCGCGCAGCCTAATACTGAGCTCGCGAGCAAGTTCTCGCAGTATCTGCACGCCGGCTTCGGGCGATCTAAGTATAAAGCCCTCAAGAAACAGCGCACTAACCTTGAGAAGCTTTGAATTTGAACAGCATCGAACTGTGGCCGAGCGCGGTTCTTGACTAAACCACGACATCTCACCGAAGTGATTTCCCCTTGAAAGTTTGGCGATTACGGTATCGTTTACAAGCACCTCGAAGTCGCCCTCAAGTATAATGTAGATATTCTGTTCAACATCGCCTTGATTAAAGAGCAGATCGCTTGGATCGTTGTACATAATAACCGAGTTGCTTACGATCTGCATAATTGACCGGGAATCTAGCGAGCGAAATAAGAACATATCCTGCAGGGAGCTTGTCTTTTGCAACACCTCCCAAGTGCGCGCCTGTTGAAGGGCCTCATCGCTTATATCGGAGAGGGAGTCGGCGACTATTACGGTAGCATCGTCGCTATGATTTTCACTGCGATTCTCATGGTCCTTGGCATGCGAGGCCTGTACAAGCAGCTGGGCTACGGAATCTTCAGATGAATTTGCAAGTACCGCTTTAATCTCATCTGCCGTTAGCGCGGTGGTTATACCATCAGTAGCTAGCACGAAACGATCGCCCGGTAGGATATCGAGCTGTAGGGTATTAACAACAACGGCCTCCATCGGCCCAAGCGCTCGGGAGAGCACCCGACCGTAGGCCCATTTTGCAGCCTTGGCTTCCGTCATAAGGCCGCGGTCGATAAGCTCCTGGGAAAGTGTGTGGTCCTTCGTTAGCTGTGTAAGCTGATCGTTGCGGTATAGATAAACCCTGCTGCTACCAACGTGGGCAACTATGCCGAGGTTCCCTTTGATAAGGAGCATCGCCAGGGTGGTTCCCATGCCTGCCAGGGAGGGCTCCGCAGCAGCCATGCGATAAATCTCAGTGTTGGCGGTCAGAATGGCTGATGTGACTAGATCTACAAGGGGCTCCTTGGACTCAGTTCCGGCCGCAAAGCCCAGGATAGTTTCCTGGTGTTTACGCAGGTAGTTTAGCGTTGTGTTGCAAGCAAGCTGAGCAGCTGTCTCTCCCCCCCTATGACCCCCCATTCCATCGCAAACCAGGTGAATACCAAGCCGATCATCAACGAGGTAAGCATCTTGATTTGTTGCCTTTGATGAGCCAGCTTCAGACGCACCAGAGTGCTTGCATTTCATAGAGACCTTTAGTTTGGTACGAGGTGGATGTACCTAATAATATATAATTAGGGTGATTTCGGAAAGGTAGGCGATTGCATGGACCTACCGAAGCCCAGCAGCCTGATTTTGAATAGTGGGTAGTTTCTGCTAAACTAAGCCCTCGTTTGTCTTCCTCTCAATCACCAAAGAGAGCTGCAGTAGGGCCATCCTGCGCGGCTACTTTTGTGATTGTGAGGCTCTGTAGTGAAATAAGGAGCCTTTCATGAGATTTGGAATAGTTAATAACTCCGGCGATGAAAACGACGGAGAGAAGAAAATACCGCGCACAGCACCAGAGCCTTTAGGTCGTGAATGCTACGACGAGATTGAAGCAAAGCTCGGCTATAAATTTAAGGATCTGGACTGGCTGGAGCGCGCGTTAACTCACCGCTCCGTGCATGCCAAGGGTGCCAAGAGCGACTACGAGCGACTTGAATTTCTAGGTGACGCTGTGTTTGACCTGGCCGTGGCGCACCTACTGCTTGATCAGCATACGGATGCCCGTGAGGGCGAGCTATCTAAGATGAGAGCGGCGCTTGTGAACACATCATCGCTAGCAGAGATCTCGCGCAGCTTAAAGCTTGGAAAGTTTATCAGACTTAGTCGTGGAGAGTTGGCGAGCGGCGGCTCTGAGCGCTCATCAATTCTGGCCGATGTGCTTGAGGCCGTACTTGGCGCTGTATACCGCGAGGGCGGCTACGATGTTGCCAAGAGCTGTATCGAGCGACTACTTGGTAGTCAGCTCGTTACCGTTACCCCACGAGATCCTAAGACAGAGCTACAGGAGGCGTTACACGCCGCCGGTAGTGAGGTTCCAGTTTACCGACTTGAGTGTGTAGAGGGTCCTGAACATGCGCCTGTATTTATCTCAGTAGTTGAGGTGGATCAACAGATCGTAGGGCGTGGACGTGGACCAACTAAGAAAGCTTCACAGCAGGCCGCAGCAGAGGAGGCGTTAGCCCATCTTAAGCCGGCTGATGATATCGATGCTAAGTTTCTTGTCGCAGCAGAGAGTTCAGACTCCCCTGAGATAAATGGTGAGGCTGCAGAGATGCCAGCCGCAATAGCGGCGGTAAAAGAGGTTAATCATGAGGAGAGATAGTACACTTCCGACTATCTGTATCGTTGGAAGAACCAACGTAGGAAAATCCACCTTATTTAACGCGCTTGCGGGTAGGCGCAAGGCGGTAGTAAAGGATCAGCCTGGGGTGACCAGAGATCGTTACTACGAGGTGGTGACCCGCTTTGATTTTCCATTCACTCTGATCGATACCGGAGCCCTGATAGGAGAGGAAAACATAGCGCTGCATGAATCGGTGCAAGCGCAGACCGAGATCGCCATGAAGCAGAGCGATCTCGTTATCGTTGTTTTTGATGGATTGCATGGCCTGCACCCCCTTGATAGCGAGGTACTCAAACTAGTTCGTCTGATTGGGAAACCCGCTATCTACGTCGCCAACAAGTGCGAGAAGCCATCGGCAGCCATGACGGCAACTGAGCTGTATGGACTCGGAGTGGATGAGATTATTCCGCTAAGCGCTGCACACAGACGGGGTATCCGCGAGCTGCTTAGCAAGATGAAGGAGCTAATCGGACCGATCAATGTTGTATCCGAGCTGCCTGAGGAGCAGGAGTTTGGCGATAACGATGAGATCGATCTAGCCCTGTTTGAGGAGAACGGTCCTCTTAAGGAGGAGCCTATAGATAGCTCGACTATTAATATCGCTATTATCGGAAAACCCAACGTGGGCAAGAGCACCTTCGTTAATAAGCTGCTCGGCGAGGAGCGTATGATCTGTTCGCCGATAGCGGGAACAACTCGCGACAGTATAAAGAGCGATTTAAGCAGGGATGGGCGTGATTTTGAGATCGTTGATACAGCAGGACTTCGTAAGAAGGCCGGCGTGCACGAGAATTCAGTCGAGCGCTTTAGCAACATTCGCACCCTGCGCTCGCTAGCGCAGAGTGATGTGGCTGTATTTTTGTTGGATGCCTCCGAAGGCACGCCAACCGAGCAGGATGCCAGGATTGTTGGGCTAGCGCACGATAAGGGAAAGAGTCTCGTTATCGTTGTTAATAAGTGGGATCTAATTGAAAAGGATGGCCGTATTGCGGAGGCCTATCGTGCGGTAGTGCGCGAGGTCTTTAAATTCGCAGCCTATGCACCGGTGGTATTCGTATCGGCGTTAACCGGGCAGCGCTGCTTAGCTGTGCTTGATACCGTTATCGAGGTGTGTGAGGCGGCGCGTATTCGTCTTTCGACATCTGAGGCTAATAAGGTCTTTAGCAATGCATTTGCCATAAAACCACCTCCGGTGTATCGCGGAAACCCGGTAAAATTACTTTACGTTACTCAGGTAGCTACAAAACCACCAACGTTTGCCGTGTTTGTAAACTACCCTGAACGTCTTAGATTTAATTATGAGCGTTATCTTAAGAACAGTGTGCGCAAGATATATCCCTTTATTGGAAATGATATCCGGATTCTCTTTAGGCGCAGAAGTCGCTTGACCAACGAGAGGCGACGGGGTCTCAAGTCTCGTATCAACTACTAGCTAGTGGCAATATCTGAGATTATACAGATCTTGCGCTCTTCTGAGAGTGCGTGCAGCTCGCTGATATTCTTCTCCTTTACGTTTAGTAATATAGCGGAGCTCTTGTCGGCTTTGAGTACTAGATAATCCTTGAACGGGGAGCTTTTTTTATTATCTACCAGAAACTGCTCGATCAGTTTTAAGCGCTGCTCCTGAATCTTAGTGCTCCTAATTTTAGCTGTCTGTGCTGCGCTGAAGATAACGTAACCTGGGTTTAGGCAGTTGTTCTCTGGTTTAACGAAGGTTCCGATAAATGGTGTTGAGACCGGTTTGCCGCTTAGCAGCAGCATGTCACCCTCTATCAGGTAGGGGCGAATAACGCGTGAGATCTCGGCATTGAGCTGATTTGCAGCTAGCAGCATCGCAAGCGACCCTTTTTCTCGTACGACCTCGTTGAGCCCGAGGAAGCCTAGGATGGCGGGGTTCTCAAGTGTAGAGGTGCTTTCGGTTACAATAGTAAGGTACGGATTATTGTTATCGATGCTGACGGATGTGTGTGGGCCGATACCGATCGTAAGGTTGCCTGAAATCTTGTAACTCTTCTTGTTAATAACGATCTCGGAGTAGACCGGAGGTTGGGCATCTCCATTAAAGCGAATAAAGATGTGCTTGGTATCTTTTGCAGGAAATGCCTCAATATTGAACTCCTGCGGCGCGGTGGCCGGACCAACTAAAACGAAGAGGCCCTGTGCGCCAGGTTTAGTGCTGAGCACCACCTTGGTCTGTCCATCCGTACTTTGATAGACCCCGGATGCCATCGTCTGAATAAAGTCTCCATGCGCATCGAGATAACCGTACGGGGCAGGTGCGAGTAGGAGTGCAAGCGAAGCCAGCAGCCACGCCCTCGATCCTTTAAGCTGAGATGAGAGTACTTTGCCCACAAAAATGATCCTATAAAACTATTCCAGCAAGCCGGCTAGCAAGGCGCCTAGCGATAGATGCCGCCCCACCTAGTTATACTAATCGGATGTTCGCTAGGGAAAGCTTGAGCTATAATGGTGACTAGTTACCGGTAAAACCTGGTGAATAGTTACGAGCTATACTTTGTTGTGATTACTTGAGACACTGCAACCTGCTAGGGTGATTGCAATAGCCCTGTTGCGCAAACGAAGTTTTACCTAGTGAGGCAATTGTGATCCTGATCCTAGATTTCGGTTCTCAGTACACACAACTAATAGCCAGGCGTGTACGTGAGTTGAGCGTATATAGCGAGGTTAAGCCATGCACTACCGACCCCAGCTCGGTCGATTTGCGACAGGTCAAGGGGATTATCCTCTCTGGCGGACCGGCTAGTGTTACTGACACCGACGCGCCTAATTTTAATCTGGCATGGCTCTCTACCGGACTCCCAACCCTTGGTATCTGCTACGGCATGCAGCTTATGGCGCATCACTTTGGGGGTACTCTTGGGCGAGGTGCGGCTCGTGAGTACGGGCCATCTTCGATTAAGATCGAGCGCTCAGAGGGGCTTTTTGGAGCCTGGAGCAGGGGCGAGACACTCTCGGTTTGGATGAGTCACGGCGATCACGTTGAGAGTCTTCCTGAAGGGTTCGTGACGTTGGCGTCGAGCGGAGGGGCTCCGATAGCTGCGATGCAGCATTCATCAAAGCCATTTGTAGCGTTGCAGTTTCATCCAGAGGTTGTGCACACCCCACAGGGCAAGCAGATCTTGCAAGGCTTCGTGCACGGCATGGCGGGCTGCCTGCCGGATTGGACCCCTGAAAATTTTATTGAGCAATCGGTTAAGAGGGTCTCGGAACAGGTCGGACCAACTGCGCAGGTTCTTTGCGCACTGAGCGGCGGGGTGGATTCAACCGTAGCGGCGGTACTTGTATCGCGAGCGCTAGGAAAAAGGCTGCACTGTTTATTCGTTGAGACCGGCTTGATGCGTAAGGGCGAGGCGGTCTCGGTTATGCAGCGGCTCAAGGGGCTAGATCTTAACGTAGAGATGATTGACGCTAGCGAGAGGTTTCTAAACGAGCTGACCGGCGTCACGGACCCTGAGCAGAAGCGTAAGATTATCGGACGGGTCTTTATCGAGGTCTTTGAGGAGCGCGCTAAAACGATCAAAAACGTGACTCATTTAGTACAGGGCACCCTCTATCCAGATGTAATCGAGAGCCTCTCTGTGCGCGGGCCCTCGGCCACGATTAAAACCCACCATAACGTAGGGGGGCTTCCAGAGCGGCTTAATTTTAAGTTGATTGAACCCTTCCGTGAGCTATTTAAGGATGAGGTGCGTGCGCTTGGGCGTGAGCTTGAGATGCCACAAGAGATCCTGCAGCGCCAACCCTTTCCGGGGCCGGGGCTGGCAGTGCGAGTACTTGGTGAGGTTACCCGTGAGCGCGTAAAGGTACTGCAGGAGGCGGACCATATATTTCTAGAAGAGATCCGGGCTGAGGGGCTTTATCCAGGGTTGTGGCAAACATTTGCAGTGCTTCTGCCGGTCAGGAGCGTTGGAGTTATGGGGGATGGGCGTACCTACGACGAGACGATAGCGCTTAGGGCGGTCTACTCAGAGGACGGCATGACAGCTGATTGGGCTGCGCTACCAGAGGCGCTTCTACGTCGAGTTAGCAATCGCATCGTAAACGAGGTTAAGGGAGTAAATCGGGTTGTACTCGATATCACCAGCAAGCCTCCGGCAACTATCGAGTGGGAGTAGATGGAAGAAAGTTGGAGCCGTATCATAGAGGTTGATGGAGAGCGCTTTGAGGTGCTTTTTATTCGACGCCCATTTCGCGAAGGGCTTGAGGTTCGCGTCGATGTACGTGGAACTATTATCGCTATCGCTGAGCTAGGGCTTGGCGAGAGCGCTCTAGTTGAACAGGCAACCGTAAAAATTCGCCAGGAGTTGGCGAAGAGATAACGCTAGACCGTAATATCAAGCACATGCATCTCGGGTGAGCGGCTCTCGTACTGCGGAGACTCCGTAGAGATTTTTGCGACCAAACCCTGCCCTGACTGCGAGGTGTTGGTAGGCTGCTCCGGCTGCTTGCGCCGCTCTCTATTCATCGAATCTCCGCTCTTTGCGATTCGATCGGCCGTTTCCCGCATGCCGGGGGTACCGTAGGCAGGACTAATGAGAAGACTATAGTTTTTTTCGACTTGCATGATGCCCTCCTTGGCAGCAGTTAAAGAGTCATATCTTTCCCTGATACCCTATATATTCGGCGATCGGCTAGTAAAACTTAAGGCTAGGTAGTTTGTAAGCGCAAATTCCAGCCAAATTTACTGTTGAATAGCTGGGTTATCCCATAACCCATTGAGCTTCCAAGCACGCCAAATAGCTCTGCTGTATCAAGTCCGGATGTTAATTGACCGAACCTTTATTTAGGCGGGAGTTTCTCGGGTCGAACGCCAAAATGGAGCATCAGAATAAGTATGGCCAGCGATAAAAAGAACACAGCTATATTTACAGCTTTCGACGATTTCGAGCAGCCGGAGTTGGCAACTCCTGAGAAAAACCTGCTACGCGCCGTGTTGTTAAACGCCATAGCAGACATGAATAGAGAGGGCGAGTTCTCTCGTAAAGCCAGGGATTATTTCATCAGTGGTGAGGACGATTACGTATTTTCGTTTCAATCCGTGTGCTCCTTTCTTAACGTGAACCCACACCACATCTTAATTTTGGTGGGGATCGAGCACTCCGATCGCTTTCCACTAAAATTGCCTGAGATCTCTAGAGAGGGGGCAATTGACATCATAATAGACCACGAACTCACCAAACTAACTCACTGAGTTGCCGTGACTCCCCGTGCCCGTTAATATAAAGCCATGCGACGAACTTCAACTCCGCAAGAGGAGGCATACGTAGGGCTAAAGTTTATACAGCGAGAGGGTCGTGATGCTTGTGCGCCCCTGGTTATATTTGTTCATGGGCGTGCTGGAACCCGACAGGTGATGTGGTTCTTTGAGCAGTGCCTTCCGAATGGTGCATCAATAGTTGCTTTTGAAGCTTTTTTGCCCGATCCGCTTGGTGGATTTAGTTGGTGGGACTTTGATACCCCCGAATCGAAAAAAGATCAGATTGCGCGTGCTGCCAAGCAACTTTCGTTAGCTATAGAGCGATTTATAACGTTAGGTTCACTAACGCCAAGCAAGGTTATCGCGCTTGGGTTTTCACAGGGCGCTGTTCTTCTCTCTAGTGCGATGCTCTCTGGCGATATAGCCCTCGATGGTCTCGGTGTGCTAGCAGGGCTGGTCCCAAAGCCTGATGGGCCAACGTATATTCACGACAAGCCGCAGATCTTCATCGCGCACGGTATTAAGGACGAGGTTATTCAGGTTGAGCGCGCCCGTCTTGGGGTTGAGCTACTTAGGGAGCTCGGGCTGCATGTAACGTATATCGAGGAGGGGGTTGGTCATAAGGTTGGCATAGAGGGAACAAGGGGCTTAAAGCATTGGGTATTTGAGCTCCTGGGTGAGTCAAATCACCAATAGAGCGCAACAGGAAGCTTTTAAGCGCTTTTCGTCATCTAAAGGGGGGGGGGAGGACGGAATCCAATGGCAGTTACAATTTTAAGTAGAGTAATCGACGAGAGCTTCGTTAAAACCCTTACCAAGGTGGGAACCTCTAGCTCGAGCGACTCGACTGGTCAAACAACGCTAAGGGCCAAGCAGGAGGTCTCGCTATCTGAGGGGCTTCGTAGTGGAGCTCGTAGCTTCGGTGCCGGTATTCAACTTCTAAACATCGGCATCTCCTACATCAACGTATCGCGTGCTGCGAATGAAAAGCTGCTGGGAGTAGTAGAAAAACTGGAGAGAGTTCTCACTAAGGCCAGCAGGGGCGGTATAACCCCTGGTAAGGCTCAGAGTCTTAAGCAGAGCTTTGGCGAATTGGTGGGTGATTTTGAGGGGGTGCTCAAGGAGACCGCAGCTCAGGATATAAACGTTTTTAAGGTAGATGATTTAGCAAATATATTGGCCAGGGCCGGGCTAGATCGAGATAACGTTAATGAGATATCGAACGCCTTTAAAAAGATAACATCACTCTCTGACTCCCGTATCGACACATCGGGAGAGGTGTCGACGAGTGCTGATTTAATCCCCAAAGAGCAATTCTACCGCGTTTTAAAGCAGGCGATTCGTGATCCAGACGAGGTGGTTGGCGACGATGATGGCTCGGGGGGCTTCTCGGCGGTACGTTCGGGCATGAAAAAGTTGCGCCAAACGCTGCAGTCAAACGTCAAGGCGCTCAATCAGACAACGGATGTGATTGGACGGAACATCGAGCTCGTTCGAGCTGTTGGACTCGCCATGCTAGACCTTTCGAGCTCCATAGCTGGTGATGCCACGGCTGCTTCGATTGCGGAGGAGCTTCAGGGCAGAATCCGGACAAGCGCCCCGCTCCTGCTTAGCCAGGCGCATAACCTAGAGGCGATCTCGGTGGCTGGATTATTGGCGGTTAGGGGTAAGGCTTGAGGTTTTTAGGTAAGTACCCATGAACTATAGTAAAAAGTGCCAAACAGATGAATAAATTGTAAATTAAAGCTTTTTGCCCAGAAGATCGATCACTTTACTCAGACCCCCTTTAAGGATGCCTGGTAGTTCTGCTAGAGTAATGCGGCAACTTGTCAAAATAACTAGGGAAATATGGACGGCAACAGGTTATTATCATTTGGATCAAATGCTGGATATCTAACGGAGCTCTACCAGCTCTTTCTCTCAGATCCAACGCAGCTAGAGCCTGAGTGGGTTAAGTTCTTTAATGCGCTCGATCTTTCAAATGATCACGCGCACACGAATGGACATAATGCAACCGTAGCACCTGAGAGCAGCGCCAAGTATATCTCTACTAGCAATAACAACGCACTTGCCGATAGAGTCGTTGATGGATTTAGAAGGTACGGACATCTGGCTGCGCGAGTGAGCCCACTTGTGCACGGCGGTATGACACCGATCTCTGCACCTGAACTAGACCCTTCGTTCTACGGAGAGGCGCAATCGGCCGAGTCTGTTTCCCTATCTTCTTATCTATTTGGTGCTAAGCGTTGCGATTCACTCGCGGAGTTAATTCGCACGCTCTCTGATATTTACTGCGGCTCGATCGGGTTTGAATTTTCTCACATTACAAGTACCGAGGAACGTGAGTGGTTACGCAAGCGCATTGAGCAGCGGCTATCGCAGCCCTCCGTGGTAAGTAAAACAGTTAAGATGAAGATCTTTCTCGACCTAATGCGGGGCGAGCTCTTTGAATCCGAGCTGCACCGGAAGTACGTAGGCGCAAAGCGTTTTTCGTGCGAGGGTAATGAAACCATCCTGCCGGCGCTCTCTACCGTTATTCGTGATGCGGCTGCGGCAGGGCTGCAGGGTATCATTTTCGGCATGGCGCATCGTGGACGTCTCAACATCCTAACGAATATTATAAATAAACCACTTGAGGAGATCTTTGAAGAGTTTGAAGATCTGACTATAGCGGCTGTTGTGGGAGCAGGTGATGTAAAGTACCACCTCGGTTACGAGTCGGTGTGTGAACAAGATGGAAAAGCTATTAAGTTAATGATGGTCCCGAATCCATCGCACCTTGAATTCGTAAATCCCGTTGTTGAGGGTATCGCGCGCGCCCTTCAGGATAAACAATACGATCGCGATCGGCGTAGCGTATTACCCCTTGTTCTGCACGGTGACGCAGCCTTGGCTGGACAGGGTGTTGCATTTGAGACCATTAACTTCTCTGGCCTTGAGGGCTACTCGACCGGTGGAACGCTGCACATCGTTACGAATAACCAGATAGGCTTTACCACAACAGCGGACGAGTCGCGCTCGACTAGGTACTGCACCGATCTAGCCAAGGGCATCGATGCTCCTATATTCCACGTTAACTGCGAGGATCCTGAGGGGGCGTGTTGGACAGTCGCTCTTGCGCTGGAGTATCGCAACACCTTCGGCAAGGATGTTTTCGTTGACCTGATCGGACACCGCAAGCACGGCCATAACGAAGGGGATGATCCAAGCTTTACGCAGCCCCTTACCTATGCAGAGCTGAAGGGCAAGCGGCCAATTTGGCAGCAGTACGGAGAGCAACTGCTAGCCGAGGGTGTTGTCGATCAGGGCTGGCTCGATACTGCTGTTAGCGATTATAAGGGCTTCTTTGCTAGCGCGCATGAACGCATCTCTACAGCTACCAAGGCGGATCTCAGCACGATGCGCGGTCAGCTTACACCGCTACCTAATTCGACAGGTGTTAAAGTTGTAACCCTTAAGAGGGTTGCGCACGCATTGGCAGAGTTTCCTGAAGGTTTCGTGCCGCATGCAAAGTTAGCTAAAATTATCGAGAAACGGGTCGAGAGCATCGAATCAGGAAAGGGTATTGAGTGGGGTGTTGCAGAGGCGTTAGCTTTTGGATCGCTCGTACTGGAGGGACGCTCAGTTCGTTTCAGTGGTCAGGATTCCGGTCGTGGTACATTTAGCCAGCGTCATCTTCTGCTGGACAATTTCCAAACTGGTGATAACTGGAGCCCATTGCAGGCGTTAGCCGAGCGCGAAGGGTCCACGGCCCGTTTTGAGCTCTATAATAGCCCGCTTTCAGAGGCGGCTGTAATCGGATTTGAATTCGGATACGCAGCAACCGATCTTCATGGTCTGACGATTTGGGAGGCTCAGTTTGGCGACTTCGCAAACGGCGCGCAGGTTATCCTAGATCAGTTCCTATCGAGCTCTGAGGCCAAGTGGGGCCAGCTATCGGGTCTTACGTTAATGCTGCCGCATGGCTACGAAGGGCAGGGACCTGAGCACTCGAGCGCGCGCTTAGAGCGCTACTTGCAGATGTGCGCCGAGTACAACATGCGGGTCTGCTACCCATCAACTGCAGCACAGCACTTTCACCTTCTTCGGCGGCAGGCCCTGACGGATATTAAGCGGCCGCTGATAATTATGACGCCGAAGAGCTTACTGCGGCTGCCGAGCGCTATGAGCGCCCTCTCTGAGATGAGTAATGGCAGCTTTCGGCCAGTTATTGAGGATAACTTGAATGATGGCGCAACGTGCCGCAACGTAGTGCTCTTGAGCGGCAAGGTTTATCACGATGTACAGGCGGCTTTAAAGGAGCACGAAAAGCTCTCTGCTCGCATTGTGCGGGTTGAGGAGCTCTATCCTTTCCCGCAGGCTGAGATCTCCAAAATTATCAAGGAGAGTGGAGCGCAGCGTGTGATCTGGCTACAGGAAGAGCCGCAAAATATGGGTGCTTGGACCCACGTTGCTCCGTACCTAAGGGCTGCCAGCCAGGTTGAGCCGCTCTATATTGGGCGACCAGCCTCGGCAGCAACCTCGACCGGCTCCTCAAAGCACCACGTTATCGAGCAGAGAAAGATTCTGAGCGAGCTTACCTCATACCTGACGGAAGGGTCCCCCAATACCGTCAAATAACCTTGAATGAAAGCCTAGATGGTGTAGCCTATAAGGTACATGTACGCCATTTTTTACGACCTAGAAACCACAGACAAAAACCCGATCGGACAGATCCTTAACTACTCATTCGTGATGGTGGATGATGATCTGCAGCCGATCGATGAGATCTCGGGGCTGATTAAGATCTCGCGGCTACAGCTGCCGGAAGCGGGCGCTATACTTGCCAATCGCACCAACGTACTAGAGCACCAACTTATTGCAAGCGATCATGAGCGCGATGCGATGCGCAGGATTGAGGCTTTTCTCTCCGCCTGTATTCAACGCGCCAGGGGAGCCGTGGCGTTTGTTGGGTATAACTCCTCGCGCTTTGATCTCCCGTACCTGCGCACCAGTTTAGTTCGTAACGGTTTTAATCCATATTTTGGTGGAAAGCTAAGCCCGCACGATCTGCTGCACGCCTGTCAAAAAGCCTATCTTATCTCTGCTCCATTTCGTGCACTGATTAAGGAGCAACGTAAGGGCGAAAAAAAACTCTCTCTGTCTTTGCAAACTGTAGGCAAAGCGCTCGGGCTGCTTGATGGCACACAGGCGCACGAGTCGCGCGAGGACGTTATGCTGACTATCAAGGTGGCTGAGTGGCTCAAGCGCGAGTGCGGCATTGACGTAACGACCTATGAGCCTTATGAGGGCTTAAAGCTGCACTCAACGGCCCGATCCGGTGCCGTCTATATGATGGAGGAGCCTGAGTACGACATTACTCTTGATACGCATCTGGTAACTACTCCGATGACACTGCTGGTAAACGACAACAAGCGGGCGCTTTGGATTAACCTTGAAAGGTATAGCGTTAGGCAGGATCCGTCAGCTATCTCCTGGCGCTCAGCGCAGAAGAGCGCCTTCTTCGTATCGGATCAGGCTCTGCAGCTCTCTGATGTTCAGGCCCTGGCACGCGCGGCCATTAAGCAATTTAGTGCGATTACCTTGTCGAATTTCTTTTCAACAACCACCTGCGATATTGAGCAGTTTATCTACCGCATGGATTACCATTGCATGGATCTACTCTCTCGGGCCATTCAAGAGAATAAACGTGAGCTACTAGCTTCGTTAAAGGAGCCAGAGGCTAGGGTGCTCTTTACCCGTTATCGCCTTAGTTCCCCAGAGCTAGATCTCTCGGAGCCAGCTAGCGCTGATATGTTAAGGCGCTATGCGCTGCACCGCTACGGCGCAAAGCTCCAGATGGTTCGCACTATCCGGGAGGAGGGTGCTGAGGGTAATTACCATACAACGTTGGGCCAGATGGTGCAGGCTTTACAGCAGAACAGGGATGCGGCACTGCTGCAGGGTAATACCGATGATATTGCCCTACTGGATGCCCTGGAGCGCTTTTACCGTGGCTCTGAGCTGGTTAGGGTGGCGGGGGGTGAGCTGCTCCCGACCTGGTAAGGCGCTGGGAGCGCTACCCTCTCTAGTTTGTTGAATATATCGGCAAGCATGGCGATCCTTATACTTGAGCGGCGGACCGCGAGAGGGTAGAGTTAGGGTTTGTTTCTAGAGTCTTTTTTCTGGTCTCACTTTTTATCCTGAGGCGTAGTGTCGCAGTTCGTTCACCTCCATCTTCATACCCAATATAGCTTGCTCGACGGGGCCAATAAACTTCCCGACGTTCTTGAGCACGCCGCGCGTTTAGGACAACCCGCCATAGCTATGACCGATCACGGTAATATGCACGGGGCTGTTGAGTTTTATTCAGAGGCTAAAAAAATAGGCATCAAGCCGCTAATAGGTTGCGAATTGTACGTTACGGCAGGGTCCCGCCACGAACGCACCATGCGTGCGCAGGGCGGATCTAGTACCTGTCACTTAACTGTTCTGGCGGCAAATAAAGCTGGTTACCACAACCTCTGCAAGCTCTCTAGTTTGGCCTATAAGGAGGGGTTTTATTTCAAGCCGCGCGTTGATCACGAACTCCTTGAGCGTTACTCCGAGGGCTTAATCATACTGAGCGGTTGTCTGGCTGGAGAGCTCGCTAACGCTACAGAGCTAGACGATTACCGAGCTGCTAAACAGGTAGCGGAGTTCTATCAACGGGTCTTTAAGGATCGCTATTACCTAGAGATTCAACCCCACCAGATTAAAGAGCAACAGAAGCATAATGCGGCTGTGATCGATCTAGCAAAGAGTATGGGCATTCCTCTGGTGGCAACAACCGATTGCCACTACCTTGAAAAAGAGGATCACTTCGCGCAGGAGGTGCTGATGTGCATCTCTACCGGCAAGAATATCCAGGACCCTGATCGTCTTCGTCACGAGGGCATTCATCTGCACCTTAAAACTGCAGAAGAGATGCTCGAGGAGTTTGGTGCCATTAGTGAGGTGCCGGAGGCTATTAAAAACACAGCGCTCATTGCTACTCAGTGCGACCTATCCTTTGATTCAAAGACCTACTACATGCCGCTCTTTAAGAGCGAGGATACCCGCCCATTAATAGATCTGATGGCAGAGATAGCGCGCGAGGGGCTTAAGAAGCGAGTTGAGCTGCTTTCAACAGCAACGAGTTGGACCTCGGCCCTGGCGCAGGCGTATCGCGATCGCCTTGAAGAAGAGATCTCACTAATCGGAAAGATGGGCTTTGCGGGATATTTTCTGGTGGTGGCGGACTTTATCGTTTGGGCCAAGGATAGCGCTATACCGGTAGGACCCGGTCGTGGTTCCGTTGCCGGGTCATTGGTAGCGTATGCCATGCGTATTACCGAGGTGGATCCGATCTCGAATAAGTTATTCTTTGAGCGGTTCTTAAATCCGGAACGTGTCAGCATGCCTGATATAGATGTCGATTTCTGCATTAATGGACGCGCGCGCGTGCTTAAGTATGTGGTTGAAAAATACGGCAAAGAGAACGTTGCTCAGATCGTAACCTTCGGAACGCTCAAAGCGAAGGCTGCTATTAAGGACGTTGGTCGCGCATTAGGCATGAGCTATGCAGAGACCGATCGAATCGCACAACTTGTGCCGGCACCGCGCCAGGGTTTTGATTACCCTTTAAGCGAGGCCATTAAGATGGAGCCGCGTCTCGCTGAGTATGCGGCGGGAGAGGGGCAGCAACTAATAGCGCTCGCTAGGAAGCTTGAGGGTCTTACCCGCCACTCTTCAACGCACGCGGCTGGTGTTGTAATCGGAGATCGCCCTCTCGATGAGCTTCTTCCGATGATGGTCGATAAGGACGGTAACAACGTCACGCAGTACTCGATGACCTACGTTGAGAAGATCGGTCTAGTAAAGTTCGACTTTCTGGGGCTTAAGACACTGACGGTGCTTCATACTGCGCTTGAAATTATAAAAGGCAGCCGGGGTGTTACACTTGACCTAAATACGTTACCAATTAACGATCAGAGGACATACTCGTTACTGTGTGGAGGTAATACGACCGGGGTATTCCAACTTGAGTCAAGCGGCATTACAGAGATGGTTATCCGCTTAAAGCCTAGCGGCTTTGATGATGTAGTAGCTATTTTGGCGCTTTATCGACCGGGGCCTCTTGATGCCGGCATGGTTGATCGTTACATCGAACGCAAGCACGGACGTGAGCCGATCGTCTACCTGCACCCCCTAATGAAGGAGATCTTAGCCGATACCTACGGCGTAATCCTCTATCAGGAGCAGATTATGCAGCTTGCGCGCGTACTCTCCGGGTACTCGCTAGGAGAGGCCGATCTACTGAGAAAGGCGATGGGTAAGAAGGATCCCGAGGAGATGGCGAAACAGGAGTCCCGTTTCGTGGGTGGTGCTGTGGAGCGCGGGATTGATAAGCGCCTGGCTGATGAGATCTTCGAGCAGATGGAGACCTTTGCGCGTTACGGATTTAATAGAAGCCATACGGCGGCCTATGCTTTGATCTCATTTCAGACTGCATACCTCAAGGCGCACTACGGTGTTGAGTTCATGGCAGCGCTGATGACGCACGACATGGATGATAGCGACAAAACTTTCAAGAACTTTAACGAGTGTCGAAAGCAGGGCATTTCGGTGCTCCCCCCTAACGTTAATGAAAGCGCGGCTGGATTTGCAGTGCAGGGGGCCAAGATTCTGTTCGGCCTGGAGGCTATTAAGGGAACTGGGCAGAAGGCTGTAGAGGCGATCCTTGCAGCACGTCAGAGTGGCCCCTTTCAGAATCTTGAAGATCTGATCGCGCGTGTCGATCTGCGCCAGGTGAATAAACGGGTCTTTGAGAATATAATTCGTAGCGGTGGTTTGGATTTCAGTAAGACATCGCGGCGTGAGATGTTTGAGCGACTTGAGGAGTTGCTTAAGATCTTCGGCGCTCAGAAAGACGTCGATCCGAATCAGATTTCACTCTTTGGCTCAGCCCAATCCCGTCCAACGGTGCCGAAGAGGTTCGTTACTCTGTCAGAGTGGCCGATTAATCAAAAGCTGGCCTATGAGCGCGAGGCGCTAGGGTTTTATATCTCTGGTCATCCACTGGAGAAGTTTAAGGGAGATCTTAAGAGGCTCGGTGCTTTGACGAGTGCGGATGTAAAGGTTACGAAGCTCAAAGATGTAAAGGTGGGCGGGGTAATTACCGCACTCAAGCTCAAGAATACCAAAAAGGGGGACCGCTACGCGACCTTTGCGTTTGAAGACTGGCTCGGCACGGTTGATTCGATCGTTTGGCCCGACACCTATCGGCAGATTCAGAGCCTTATTGTGGCCGATGATCCGGTGCTAATAACTGGACGGGCCGATGTCACAGCGGAGCGTTGTGCTCTAATAGTAGAGAAGATGGAGTCGCTGATTGCGCTACGTGATCGCAACGCTACCCAGGGATTCCTGATGCTTACGGCACTAGATGACATGGAGGCCAGGCTACCCAAGGTGCAATCTCTCTTTCAGCGCCACACCGGCACCTGTCCCATCAAGGTCCGCTTACAGCTAGATGAGGGCGAGGTTTCTATAGTTTTACGGGACAACGCTAATTCTCCGGTTTGTGTGCTGCCCTCCGAAGCGCTATGTGAAGAGGTAGAGCAGATCTTTGGCCGACCGGTACTTAGCTTTATGTAGGGAGCGTATGACGACACCTAGACAATCGTTCCTTCCGCCGTTATGGATACTTAGCTGTGCTAGCCTGGTTGGGGCGGTGTGGCTCGCTATTGAGCTGCGCGAGCTAGTGGTGCTTTTAGTTGTGGGGTACTTCATCGCCTACGCCATTGATCCGATACTGGCCAGGCTTGAGAGGCGTGGAGTTGCAAGGGTCTATGGCTTTTGGATCGTGCTTGTCGGGCTGCTGGCGCTATTTGCGCTGGTAGGGATTACGGCACTGCCAACTATACTCGATGAATTTAGAAGATTAAGTGAGAACCTTAATCGTTATCTTGAGGTTGGGCATGGGCGGCTAGGACCATTACTGGAGCGGGCACGTGGGCTACTACCGAGCTGGTTGCGCGAGAGTCATAGCATCGAGGAGCTTCTTGCTACTCTACCTTCTAGTCTGCCATTAGTTAGTGGCGATACCATTAAGAGCATCGGTAACGCCCTTATCGGTACCCTGCTGAGTGGCTACGACAGGGTGTTAACCCTGGTGAACATCGCGCTATTACCCTTTATAGTATATTACCTTGCAATTGATCTTAGGCGCATCCACGGCTTTATCTTTGGGCTTTTCCCTCTGACTAAGCGCAGAAAGGTTAGCGAGATCTTTACCGAGATCGATATGTACGTGTCGTCGTTCGTGCGCGGACAGGCTATCGTGTGCTCAATCCTCTTCGTTCTCTACTCTATAGGGCTTGGCCTAGTAGGGGTTGACCTGTGGTTGTTACTCGCCGCTATCTCAGGTTTTGGTAATATTATTCCCTACCTCGGTTTTATTATAGGTATCCTGTTAAGCTCCCTGATGGCGTTGGTTACCTTCGGTGATTTTACGCATGTGTTATGGGTCTGGGGGGTGTATGCGATAGTGCAGGCCTTGGAGGGGACGGTTATTACACCAAGGGTTCTTGGAGAATCACTGGGGCTCTCGCCACTTGTGATTATCCTAGCGCTTTTTGCGGGTGGGCAGCTTTTTGGACTGCTCGGGATCTTTCTTGCGGTTCCAACTGCTGCGGCGCTTAGGGTAGTAGTGCGGCACTCCTATATGTGGGCCTTTAATCGCTAGGAGCTATGAGAGTATATGAAAGGCGCCCCGTTAGTCAGAAAACTTGTTGCACTAGCTCTCGAAGAGGACCTCGCATTTGGCGACGTCACCTCGGAGCTCTCAGTTTCGCGCGATCATCAATCGATCGCGCGCATTATCGCACGACAGCCGTTGGTTGTGTGCGGCCTTGAGGTCATCTCTATGATTATAGAGGAGGCTAAGTTCCATGTGACTGTAAATAATCGCTGTCAGGACGGCACACTCGTTCAACCAGAGGTTATACTGGCGGAACTTTCCGGCTCGACTCGCGAGATCCTCGCAGCGGAGAGAACAGTCCTTAATTTCCTGCAGCGGCTTAGCGGTGTAGCCACGCACACGAGGGACTTCGTTGCCGAAGCGTCTGGATTGGTTGTGCTCGATACGAGAAAGACGCTACCCGGCTGGCGGATGCTTGATAAGTATGCGGTTACGGTTGGTGGCGGTAAAAATCACCGTTTTTCACTAGGTGATATGATCCTTGTTAAGAATAATCATATCGATGCTAACTCGCACGGTATGCGTGGAGCTTTGCAGATGATAGCTGATCAGAAGCCGTTCTATATGCCGTGGGAAGTTGAGGTTCGAAATACAGAGGAGCTACTAGCGGCGCTTGATTTTAAGCCAAGTATCATCATGCTAGATAACTTTTCTGATGATGACATACGCGCTGCGATGGCGTTGTTGGCAAAATCGCCGTATCGACCCCTGATTGAGGTTTCAGGCGCCGTAACCAAAAAACGGTTGGCGGCACTTAGGGAGCTGGGCGTTGATGCGGTGTCGGCTGGGTTCCTAACTACACATGCACCGAACGTTGATATCTCGATGCGGATGGTAAATCCTAGCTAGCATGACTACAAGCTATAGCTCCATCGTACTACCTGGTTATGCCTCTGTTCGAATCTACGACGAGGTTTCTTCAACCATGGATGTGGCGCGTGCCGCGTTGCAGGAGACTGGAGCGCCCTCAGGGCAGCACTCTATAGTTATTGCAGAGAGACAGAGCTCCGGCAGGGGACGCCAGGGGAGGAGTTGGGGCTCATCCAAGGGGGCCTTTATGGGTACCTATGTTTTTTCAACCGAGGCCCCTGTTTCACAGCTCTCGGGATATTCGCTCGTTGTTGGTGTGGCGATCGCGCGGGTTGTTGCTTCATTCGGAGTAACTATTCAGCTAAAATGGCCTAACGATCTCGTTGTTGTTGAGAATAATGAGCTTAAAAAGCTAGGGGGGATACTAATAGAGGTGCAGGACATGGGAGCCTCGCGCGCTGTTCTGGTTGGCGTTGGTCTTAACCTGACCGAGCACCCGCTAGATGTCGCTCACTCAGCATCGCTACAGAACGTCTCTGGGCGAACTATATCTAGAGCTGAGATGCTGCCAGGCATGAGTGCAGAGCTACTGGCGTGTCACACAGCTTTTATCGAGCGTGGTGGTTTTAAGAGCTTTCAAGCCGAGTGGGAATCACTGAGCTGTTTTGAAAACGATCGTACTACACTTACGATAGATCAGGGGGAGCGCTCCCTAACTGGAATCTATCTGGGGGTTGATGCAAACGGAGCGTTGCGGCTAGGGTCTAGCAACGGGGAGCAGCTAGTGCACTCCGGCCACGTTACGCAGCTCTCTGAGTTAAGATTCAACCCCGCCGCAGGGGGTTAAGGTTACTCAACCTCTCTAAATACACCATGCAGCGCAGCGGGAAGCTCCCCGACAGTAGTTGCGATAAAGGTCCCCCCGATCTCTTGTGTAAGTTGCGCTATGTCTGAGGGGGTATTAGAGGGTGTTTCGCTTGAGTTATTAACCCCGATTACGTAGAGCGCTACCCCTTTACGGCTCATGCCGGAGAGAGCTCGTCCCTTAAGGGCTGTGGTTGTAGCGCTAGAGGCCGAATCTGGTCCGTTGGTTAGCACGATAATAGCTCCTCTATTCTGCTCCGGAGAGGCATCTGCGTAGAGATCTATCGCCATTATTAGGGCATCCTTAATAGCGCTTGCACCGGAGCCTCTAATCTCTAAGATCGCATCCTTAAAGGCGCCTAAATCGGCCGTGGGTGCACTAAGCAGCTCCGGCCTGGTCGATGATGAAACGAGAGCGAAGGTATCTCTACGCGCACCCTCGGCTACAATAAATTGAGAGAGCTCCCGTTTGATCGTCTCAGAGAGAGCTCGGGTAAGCCTTGAGGAGCTGTCGATTACGAAGGTAACGGTAGATGGTTTTTTAATTGAATGCCAGGAGGCCAGTAGACGCTCTACGGCCTGGACCGCAGGTTGCGCCCCTTCGTTATTAAGAGCTAGAGGCTCATCAAACCCCAACTGCTTAAAGGGAGCGAGTCGCTCGGAGTTTGTAAGAAAGGTGATAATTAGCTGCTGCGCCTCGCGTGCTGCTGTCGATGTTGTCTTACTCTGTAAGGCACAGAGCTGATAATTCAACCTTAGTTCGGGGAGTACGGCCGGCAGGAACTGTAATGAAGTATTAGGTGCGACTAGGTTGTGGGCTGTCACCTGTTGGCGTGTTGTAATTGCAACTAACGGCCGCCCTTCTTGGCGTAGCGCCATCCATTCGAGCATGGCACGATCGGAGGCAAAGTAGCGTGAGATGCGGCGCTGCGAAGGGCTCAACGCCTGCTCAGATTCAGTGCTCGAGGTAGGAAGGAGGCTCTCTACCTTTGATTTAAGCACCGTGGCTCCAGACATAATAAGGGTAGAGACCCCAGAGACCGAAGAGCTTGGTAGTCCGGCCAGAATAAGCGGTGTTCGCGCTAGATCGCGCTCGGTCGAATCTAAAATAAACTGCCCGTAAAGAGCGCTGCCGCCGTCTTGCTCAACAGCGAAGGTGTTAGAGCTGATAAAGGCTACACCCATGACGGTTGAGGCGATAGCGCGGCACCCATCCATACTATATTTTTCTTGAGAGAGTTTTTCCTCTAGCTGCTTTTCTTGACTAAGGCGCGAGCGTGCAAGCTCAAGCAGTGCTGAGTTTGAGGAGAGCCATACCGTTGTCTTATGATTTAGTGCAGAGTCGGAAACTACCTGTGTAGCCGCTACGCCATCAGCCGTTACTGCGCTAAGGCGCACTACCGTCCCGCTGCCAGTTAATAGACGGGCACCGTTAAAGGCCTCAATAGATGGGCGCACGATCTCTAGCGTCTCTGATGGAAGTATTAACCGCACATCCTCTATTGGCACGGGGCTAGTGTTATCTGAGGACTCTCTGGAGCATGCGCTAAGGAGGCACAACGCGATTGCTAGAACTTTAAGATCGGTGCGGCGTGTATCCCTTGTCATACTTAAGTCTTACTTGCGCGTTGCCTTTCTCCCCGCGGCCCTATCTTCCGAGATCTGTTTGAGTCGTACCTGTAAACGCCGCCACTGTCCGGCCTTTATGGGTGGGTTTCCCATATAATCACCCGGCTCGGTTATCGAACGGGTAACGCCGCACCAGCCAGCTACGCGCGTACCTGGAGCGATATATAAATGATCCGCCACACCGCTCGCCCCACCAATAATGACACCCGCCCCTATAACGGTGCTGCCGCCGATAGCTACGTGAGCACATATTAGGCAGTTCTCTCCGACTGTCACGTTGTGCCCGATCTGAACTAGGTTGTCGATCTTGGTTCCTGCTCCGATCGTAGTTGCGCCAATACTGCCGCGATCTATACAGGTATTTGCGCCGATCTCCACTCTGTTGCCAATCTCAACATGCCCAACCTGCGGAACTTTGCGAATGCCATAACGTGGATCGGGGGTGTATCCGAAACCATCAGCCCCTATTACAGAGTTGTCATGGATCGTTATGTTTTTTCCGAGAATGGAACCCTCTCTGATTCTGACCCCACTAAAGAGTTCGACGTTGCTGCCGATCGTAACTCCTTCATAAATGCTAACGTGTGGATGCAATATAGAGTTGTCTCCAATAATAGAGCCCTGAGCTACGTTACAGTGCGCTCCGATTGAAACGGCAGCCCCTATTACTACATCCTCTGCGATGATAGCGCTTGGATGGATGCCGGGGGGTGGTTTTGTCTGTTCAAAAAATAACGGAAGGAGGTCTAGGAAGGCGTTGTATGGATCCGTAACAACGATAACGCTCGCTGCCGTTTCTGATAGAACATTAGGGAGCATATCCTGAGCAACGAGGATAGCCATGGCGGGGGCCTTTGCTAGCTGCTTAGAGACCTGCTCTGCGGAGCGCGTGCGGATAAAAGCTAGGTGTGACGCTTGCGGCGTCTCTAGTGCGCATAGACCCTCTATTAAAAGTGAGTTATCTCCGATTACATTACCCTGCACCTTGGCTGAGAGTTCGTGCACGGGATAAGAGCTGTTTGTTTTTCGCATCGCACTATCTTACTGAAAGTGCGGTCTTACTGAAAGCGCTATTGATCAGAAAGGGGTCACCAAACACCTTTACATCAGTAGTTAGGTTCCAAAGCTAAAATAAAAACGGCACCTATCTGTTGCCAGATAGGTGCCCTATTACGGTCGACATTCACTCACCAAAGTTCCAACCACTCGGGAAGCTAAGTACATGGGGAGGGATTCGATGGCTGGTTCCCCGAAGAGTGATGCCCTTCCACTATGATGAGGGTACGAGCACGCGGTGTCAATTAAAACATCTGTTGTTTTGTATAATAATTATCTTTGAGAGAGAGAAGTTGATGGGCGCGCGGTTTTATACGAACGTGTCCTCCCATTTTCTGCCACTATCCGTGCGGATTTTTCGTAGCTATCGCTAGGAAGATGCCAGGTCCAGGAGGAGTGAGCGGTACGAATACGGGTAATGTTTTCGTAGAGCATAGCCAGGTGCAGTGGTGTCTCCCCTTTATTGAGCTCGTTCATAACGGGAGGCATTAAATTAGCGAAGGTTTTTTGAGAGAGCTCGTTGTCGGGATAATGTCGCCCATCATGTAGCGCACCAATCCAGTGCCGCGCAGCGCGCCAGAGCTCTACGTCAGGCTTTAATTCAACCATTCCGGCCTGTAGATCTCCTAGGGCTATCACGGCAGCGGTTGCCACATCAGTACCGAATCCGAGCTGCTGCAGGACAAGGGAGCTGGCCTGATACCCCTCGCATCCAAAGGATCTTAATGCGGCCGCAGTTGAGGGGGTTTGCATGTTTTTGCTTCGCCACTCAGTAAATTCACGTGGATGGCGCCCCAATAAGATAGCCAGTCCAGCCCAGTGCGAGAAACCCACAAGCATGCCGTATTCACAACCAAGCTTATCTACGCTCATCCCGAAGTGATAGCCGATCTCCACTTCGTTCATCATATCTTTAAGTAGGGGTGCCCAAACCTTTTCAGGGGGCGCTGAATTTAGCACGCTCTGACATACGAAATTTATTGAGAGCATAACAGCGGAGGCCCGTACCCCTAGAATCTCTACTGCGTGCTGTACCTCCTTTGAATTAGCAACTGTAGCGGCTGGTACTATCTCAGCAGCGCGTAGTAGGCAGCTAGAGTTACACCCGGGGAACCCGAGCAGTCGCATAAAATCCTTGCTGGAGATACTCTCGTTCCAGGAACCCCGTATCAACGTAGAGAGGGCTGAGGGTACATGGAGGGTAGAACGGACAGCATCGAGGGCACGCTCCCAGGTGTTATCTCTCGCGCTCATATCGTGTTGCGAAGGTGTTGTCATGCCCATCTTCCCTTAATGCCCAAGAGTTATTTAACGGCTATAAATCGGCTTTTCTTTACCGATTATGGCCGTTTCTCAGACTAGGATATTTTGCTTAAGTAGGTTCAGGTACTTAGTGGAGCGTTGGAGCGGTTAGAGGCTAGGTAGGCGACCCCGATACTAATACCGTACAGGATAAGGAGGGGGCCGGCCATCATAAACTGGGTCATAACATCGGGTGGTGTCAGCACCGCTGCAACTACGAATATAATAACAACTGCGTGGCGAAAGTGGTGCAGAAGAAAGGTGTGATCACAGACCCCCGCACGCGTTAGAAAGAACGAGAGTAGCGGCAGCTCAAATACAACCCCGAAACCTAGTAGAGCAGTGATCGACATCGAGAGGTGATCGCTTATCTTGATAGTTGGGGTGATACCGATAGAGCGAAACTCCTCATAAAAGAAGCGTAGTGATAGGGGTAGCGCAAGCTCGTAACAGAAGTAAGCGCCGAGTGTGAAGAGGACCGTACTTAGGATAACGAAGGGAACTACCAAGCGCTGCTCCGTCTGATAGAGGCCGGGGGCCACGAAGAGCCAGAGCTGATAAAATAGTATGGGTGAGGTGATTATCGCACCGGCAAATACAGAGACCTTTAGCTTGAGTAGCCAGGCCTCTGCAGGCGAGGTTCCGATTAGCGGGCTATTGGGGAAAGAGGCGAAGTACGGGGCGCAGAGGATGGCGAAGATCTGACCGGCATAGAGGTAAGCTACGATAGCCCCGAGGGTTACGGCGATAAGGGAGATAATAAGCCTCTTACGCAACTCGCGCAGGTGTTGCATTAGCCCCATCCGAAATATGTGCGGATCATCGACGGTGCTCATTTCGTCTCCGTTTGAATGGTCGGGCTATCTGAGGCCGATCGGGCGCTGTCGCTGGGGGGCTGAGGCTTAGGCTCTGGCTCAGGCACTTGCAGCGCGCGGTGATTTGTAGGCGCTGAACCGATTGGTGGCGCCATAATCTCAGCCTTAAGCGCTCTCAGGGCGCGGTTATCGATAGAGAGATCGCGTCGTACCTCGTCGGCAGGTTTATAGACTGAGTTGTAAAACTCGCGGCGTACAGAGTCGGAGCCCCGTTTTAGCTCTCCGACTATCTTTCCTAGACTGCGCGCCAGAACGGGCAACTGCTCTGGCCCAAAGAGGACGAGCGCCACCAGAAATATAACGATAATTTCACTGAAGCTTATGCTCACACGCTCTCCGTTGCGCTACGGTGTCTAAGTAGCGCTAGGTGTTGATACCCCATTAGGCCGGGTAGGAGCTCCGCAATAAAGATTCTGCAGCGGCTTAGGGCGGAGAAGATCGGATTCGCCGTAAATAAGGTCGGCAGAATCAGTTCAACCGGCTCTATACTGGCCGAGAGCCGTTCAATTCGACACCCTGCAAGGGCTGAGCAGAGCTCAAGAAACCTGCGACGTGAGAAGAACTGTAGGTGCGTTCTGTCTAGGATGCCACGCGAGCGATACTCAAAGCGACCGCAGAAAAAGAGCGGAAACCTAACGCTCCAGTGCGCCACGTTAGGAACGGAGATAATAATTAGCCCATTAGGCGCTAGTAGCTCCTGGACCGTGCTGAGAAAGGCGAACGGATCGCTCATATGCTCAAGCACGTCGAGTAATATAATAGTGTCAAACTGGCGTGCCTTTAGGGGCGAGAGGTCCCCGTGCACCTCGTCGTAGATCTCACGTAGGGGCAATTGAGCACGCAGGTCTATCTCGATAGCAACGAGTTGCGCTGGCTTTTCGGGCCTAATGCTGCGCCCGATCCCGCCTCCACCGGCTCCGATATCGAGTACCCTAGTGCCAGCAACCCGACCCTTAAGCTGCTGTAAGGCCCAGAAGTGACTAGAGCCACACAGAGACTTAAATATATATCGATCCTGGGGGGCTGCCTCCAGGGGGAGATCCATTGCGCTAACCATAGTATAGCTTTAATCCAAAAAGAGAGGCCCATTACTGATAGCACTAAACCCTATAATTTGGCCAATTTGATACCTAACAGGCCTAGATCCGTGAAGGGGGCGCTACCTTGCCCTGGGTTTTGCGCTGTTCAATGCACACCGGACCAGCCAAACCTCATCCTCATAGCAAGGCTCTGACCAGGCAAGTAGGTATTTCGAGAGTCGTATCAAAGAGCTATTTGAAGGGCTGGTTTTTCGCAGCACGATGAAATCGAACTTCATAATGTTTTTATTAGCGTGATAGAGCCGCATCACCTGTCGCTGTCGAATGAAGAGTGCAGCATCCCAGTCGCCTGTCAGCACTACCGCAGTAGGGGGGATTAGCTGACGCAAGCGCTGCACTGGGGACTCCTGCATCAAAGCTGTTTTTATCTCTTTGGGGATCCTTATGCGAGGCCCAATAAAGCTTGCTATCAAACAACAAAACAACAGCGCCACTAGCTTCAATTCGGTAGATACCGTACGCAAGCTTGTAAAAACCCCAACAGTTATAAGTAATGCAGGCAGGATAGAATAGTAATTATATGGATTACTCATACCATCAGAGTTTGACACCAGGATCATTGCAACAAATGGTGCAGCGGGTAATAAGAAAAGTAGCGGTCGAACTAGATATTCCCTGTAGTTTCGTACCGTACTGCTACGTGCTTCGACAAAAGCGAGAAGTAGAAGCGGCGTAATTGGAGCGATAATTGTAGTTAGCCACCAGATCTTAGCGCGTAGGAGGTTCGGGTCCAAAAGTTGCGATATGGTACTAACTCTTGAGAGTGGGTTGAATGTCGGCCAGAAAAGCCAGCCCGGAAGAACCTTGGTATAAAGTAAAAAACCAGCGCATCCAAAAAGGAAACACCCTCCATAAAGCAGCCTAGTTCGCCGTTGATTCGGAGCATCGTTTAAGTATGAGATCGCTAGAGCCATAATACAGAAGCTTGTAGATGCTACTAGTAGGGTCTCTTTAAAGAACATCGTGGCCACTAGACAAACAACGGCCCTTATATGCTCGCCTCGCAGGAAGAACAGAAAGGCCGCTAAAAGAAACGGGAGCGCGAAGATCTCATCACGAACCTCCCAGAGAAGTCCTATTCGCGGCGCGGGCAGAAGTATACTGAGGGTCGCTAGTAGTGTAGCTACTCGAATGTCCCTACTAAGATTGAACGCTATTAGGAAGATCATTGAGACGATTGAAGTAATTGTTATCGAGTGCAGAGCCAATAGCAGTAGCTCTGGATTGTTAAAAACCTTGTCTATAAAGCCTACGGCATACAGATATGGTGAGAAATGATGAGTAAGAAAATGATGCCACTGGCCATCAATTAATGAAGTTTGCAGTTCATTTTTTGAGCTAAAGTTGTGAACCACCTGAGAAAATATGGCGAAATCAACCCCTTGAGTCCCATTATGCCAGCGCGATACCTGCACTAAGAAAACAACGATAGGATACAAGCTAAGAAGGCAAAGTAGAGAGCGCACACTAGTATTTCCTGCCGTGGAGTCACTCGGCTTGCGATACAGAACGATCCCTATAGTGACGAAAAAGATACTAACGATTAACTTTAGAGGCAGGCCGAGATAATACGCGACCAAAAGAGGTGCTGGAATCAATAATTGCAGGGACCGCAGCCGTGTCTGTAACTTAAGCAGTATATCTAAGACCATTCACGCATCCCACAATTAAACTCCGAGCATAGTAGCGTAATTGTCAAGTGGAAGCACACCCTTCTTGGCCCTCCCATAGTTGGTGGGAAGGTGCTATCGTGGGCTCTCTATGTATAACTCCCGACTTCACTTTCATTTCATCGGTATCGGCGGCTCAGGCATGTCCGGGCTAGCCGAGATCCTTCTTTCCTCAGGTTTTCAGGTCTCTGGGTCCGATCTTAAGGCCTCCGAGATCTCTCGACGCCTTGAGCGACTAGGCGCTAAGGTTTCAATCGGGCACGCCGCAGTGCATATTCCACCAACTGCATCGCTTGTGGTTTATTCATCGGCTGTAACTCCGAGTAACCCTGAGATGCGCGAAGCGAAGCGCAGAAAGTTGCCGATCGTGCGTAGAGCCGAGGTGCTGGCCGAGCTGATGCGCCTAAAGTACGGCGTTGGAGTTGCCGGCTCGCACGGCAAGACAACAACGACCAGTATGTGCGGCGCTATCCTTGAGGCAGCCGAGCTAGACCCTACCGTTATTATCGGTGGTCAAGTCAAGGCGCGTGACACCGGCGCGCGGCTAGGTAAGGGGGAGTTTCTTGTTGCCGAGACCGACGAGAGCGACCGGAGCTTCCTTCTTCTTAAGCCGACCGTAGCGATCGTTACAAATATCGATAATGAGCATATGAACGCTTACCGCTCACGACAGGACCTCGATGATTCGTTCCGTCGTTTCGTTGAGGCGGTTCCCTTTTATGGCCTTGCTATCTTGTGCATCGATGATCCCGTAGTGCGGCAGATCGCCTCGGAGTGTAAGCGCCGAGTGCTCACCTACGGGTTCTCTCCTGAGGCTGACCTGGTAGGCGTTAACGTGACAGCGGGTCGTGCAGGGATGGATTTCGGGGTTGTTTATCGAGGGGCGCACCTCGGGCGTTTTAAGCTTCCGATGTTCGGTCGTCATCTTGTACAGAACTGCCTGGCAGCGATAGGGGTTGGTCTTGAGTTCGGAGTTTCAATCGAAGTAATTCGCAGCGCCTTAGCCGCCTTTGGTGGTGTGCAGCGCCGTCTTGAGGTTGTGGGCGTGGCGCGCGGCGTTACCGTTATGACCGATTACGGACACCACCCGACCGAGATTCGAGCTACCCTGCGCGCCGTTAGGGAGTGTTTCGGCGAGACCCTTAAGCGCCTAGTGGTTATTTTTCAGCCGCACCGTTATACACGCACCAAGCTCTGTTGGCAGGAGTATTTGACCTGTTTTAAGGATGCAGATCTACTGCTTCTGACTGAGATCTATGCTGCCAGCGAGATTCCAATTGAGGGAATATCTGGAGAGCTATTAAGTACTGCAGTAGAGCATGCAAACGTCGAGTTTATCCCGTCACTTGAGGGTCTTCATCAAGCACTCCTTCCGAGACTTGAAGCTGGTGACCTAGTTATATGTCTAGGCGCAGGCTCAATTGGAGCAGTACCTGAGGGGCTGTTGGGGGCCCTTAGTGGCTCTCAAGAAAGCCTATCAGACACCAAGATAGCGCCATGTGTAGTTGCATTAGAGGCGGAGCTAGGTAGCTTAGGCAGAGAAGCTTAAGGGGTTTTGCATGGGGGAGCCGCAAGCTACAAGCTATAAGCAGATATTCGACGAGAGCTTACTGGCGCCCGTAAGTGCCGCGGTTAAGGGACGGGTACGCCAGGGGGTTTCTGCGGCGACCCTTACAACATTCAGGGTGGGGGGATTAATCCGGGCGCTTGTAACGGTCGAGTCGCTTGAGGAGCTGAGGCAGGTACAGGCGCTACTATTTGATGCGCAGCAGCCAGTTCGCGTAATCGGTAACGGTAGTAATTTGCTCATATCGGATTGTGGGCTTAACGCCTGGATTATTCGGCTAGGTGCTGGATTTAAAACAAGTGAACGTAGCAGGCTAAACGAATTTGAGGTTGGTGCGGCGGCGTTACTAATGCCATTTGCTCGACGGGTCTCGGATGATGGATATTCCGGTCTTGAGTTCGCAGCCGGCATTCCGGCTTCAATCGGGGGTGCCGTATTTATGAACGCTGGGGCGCACGGTGCTGAGATAGGCGAACGTGTCGTGCGTGTGCACGGGGTACTTCCGAACGGTGTGGAGCGAGTATGGCAGCGTGATGAACTTGTTTGGAGCTATCGATTCTCAGGGCTGCCAAGTGGTGCAACCATCACATCAGTGATTTTTAGCCTAACGGCAGGGGACCCAGTTGCCATAGCAAAGAGTTGTAGCGATCATCTGGCCGAGCGCCGCACTAGACAGCCCTTAGCGCTACCCTCGGCTGGCTCCGTTTTTAAGAATCCAAGCCCCGAGCAGCCCGCAGGCAAGCTGATCGAAGAGGCTGGCCTTAAGGGGGATCGAATCGGCGGAGCGCAGGTGTCTGAGCTGCACGCTAATTGGATCGTTAATCCGGGTAAGGGGGCTAGTGCAGCCGACATTGCAAATCTAATTCAGCTCTGCCGGGAGCGAGTTAGTGAGAGCTCTGGAATCGAGCTTGAACCAGAGGTAAAGATCTGGTTCTAGGGCAACAAGATAACTTTCCCTCTCGGCGAAACGCTTGAAAATTCGTATAGTCTCGCCATGCGGTTGCTCTACACCTCCATTATAGCTTGCAGCGTTCTTATTCTGCACTACATCGATAATCCTGCCAGGTTTCAGCATGGCTGGATGTTGGCTAGCACCAAAACCGTTGAGTTGCTCGAGAATAAGGAGGTGCGGATTGAGGGGTTAAGGGTTCTTTCGCGCACTGAGATAGAGCGAGCGCTGCCCTTCGATAAGTCCGTTATCTGGTGGCACGTTAATAACACCGAAATTCAGGGTAAGATCGCCGAGAATCCCTGGATTGCAGCTGCGCGGCTTGAGAGCTGCCCCGGGATGTGGCCCTCAAATTGGGGATGTTTCGTCGTTTCAGTGACGGAGAGATCGCCTAAGTTCATCGCAACGGTAGATAACGAGCGTTGGGTTATTAGTGACGAGGGCGCCTTTATTATGCCAGCCAATGGCCCGCTGTACGGACTTACCGCGGATACGCTAGGGAACCTTGTAGCGGTAGATGGGATTGCTTCGCGCGCTCATTCTCCGGACCTAGTGCGCGCGCAGTTAGCGTTGGCGGCACGTTCAATCGCCACCATTGAGAGTTCCGTCGCTAGAACAGCAGATTCCTTACGCTTTGAGGGGCGGGGGAGACTGGAGGGACGGGGAGATTTCGCCGTAACGTTTAAGGGGGTGCCATTTCCTATTGTATTTACCACCGCAGCTGATTCGTTGGTTTCGCTTGAGGAACAGGCACAGCGGTGCGCCGGGTTATTAACTAAGCTTAAAGATCGTTTCGCTGAGATTGAGCGTGTTGACCTGGCGTTTACCAGGGTAGGGGTAGTTAAGTTCCGAGGAGATGTGGTCGCCCGTGGCGCTCCCTAATGGGTGTCTGGCAGCAGATTTTACACCCATGCACCGTGAATAGTTACTTTAGGTAACTTAAAACCACTTGCACTCAGTTCAAACTGCGTTTAATGTCGCTCGGTCTTGTAAACTCTTTATTTCGAGCGGTCACATGCCAACTCCATCCTCGTTGATAGCCGGTTTAGACATAGGTACTTCAAGCATTAAGATCGTTGTTGGCGAAAGGCGCAGCGACGGTCGTGTTGATATTATCGGCGTAGGAACAAGCCCCTCACGCGGACTCCGCAAGGGTGTCGTTGTTAATATAGAGGGTACTGTAAGTGCAATCAGCAAGGCCGTAGCGCAGGCTGAGACCATGGCCGGATGCGAGATAAGCACAGTTTTTGCGACGATCTCTGGTGCTCACCTAAGGTCACAAAATAGCCACGGCATCGTTGGAATAAAGGGCAAGGAGGTTTCACCTCTGGATATCGAGCGGGTTGTTGAGGCCGCCAAAGCGGTAGCAGTTCCCCTAGATCGTGAGATCCTGCACGTTCTTCCTCAGGAGTTCGTTATCGATGAGCAGGATGGAGTAAGGGATCCGATCGGAATCTCTGGAGTTCGTCTTGAGGCTCGTGTTCATATCGTTACTGGCGCGATCGCCAGCGCTCAGAACGTCGTTAAATGCGTTAATAGATGTGGGCTTACGGTTCAGGACATCGTTGCGGCACCGCTGGCCTCTGGCAAGGCTGTGCTTTCCCAGGAGGAGCAGGAGCTAGGTGTGTGTCTCCTTGATATTGGTGGCGGAACGACCAGTTTGGCGGTCTATTACGGCGGAGCGGTCAAGGTGACATCGGTTCTGGCTGTGGGGGGCAATCACACCTCAAACGATATAGCTGCTGGACTAAGGACTCCGCTGGCGGCTGCCGAGCGTATCAAGTGCGAATACGGCACAGCCATGAGCTCTCAGGCTAGTAAGACCGAGACCCTAGAGGTGCCATCGGTCGGGGGGCGTGCTGCTCGTGTTCTCTCTAAGTCGGTGTTAGCCGAGATAATTGAGCCCCGTATCGCAGAGATCTTTGGATTAGTTCAGCGTGAGCTCGTCAGGGTCGGGTGCCTAGATGCGCTCACTAGTGGAATCGTTCTAACCGGTGGAAGCTCCAATCTGCCGGGTATCGTTCAGGTAGCTGAACAGGTATTCAACCTACCTATCCGTAAGGCTGAGCCAATGGGGGTGGGGGGGTTGTTAGATCTGGTAAAGGGGCCCGAGTATTCGGCTGCGGTCGGCCTATTGCTGCACGGGGCAAACCACAGAGGATCTCTGCGTAGCGCACAGGGACGCAACCCGGTTGGGCGGGCTATGGGTCGGGTAGCTGGCTGGTTTGCTGAGCATTTTTAGGTGGATATCGGGTTAGGTGGAAGGTTCTATCATGGATTTAGGCATGCTTAGGTTAGTAATTAGGAGCTTTGGATTTGAGCGGTGGTGTAGGTAGGGGGTTTTGTGGCAGAGGACAGGGACTTGAAAAAAGTAGGATCACTAGGGAAACACCTTTTGTATCTCTTTACTTTTCAAGTTAAAGGGGAATAATGGGGCCGCTTGGTAGAGGGACTGTGTCGGACTGGAAACAGATCAATCTTGATTTTCAAAAAAGAGGTACGGGGGAAAGCATGGACAACGTAAGTAAGAAGCTTCAGGCTAATAACGCAAACATTCGGGTATTCGGTATCGGTGGTGGCGGCTTAAACGCCGTCAACAATATGATCCGTAGCGGACTCACTGGGGTTGAGTTCTTCGCAGCCAATACGGATGCGCAGGCGCTTGCGTCATCCCTACCGAATAATAAGATCCGGCTTGGCGATGATATCACCAAGGGTCTTGGAGCTGGAGCAGATCCAGATGTTGGTCGTGCTGCTGCTCGTGAGAGCGTTGAATCAATACGCAAGGCTCTCGAGGGAGCTGACATGGTGTTTATCACTGCAGGTATGGGTGGTGGAACTGGAACATTCGGTGCATCAGTTGTAGCTGAAGTTGCAAAGAGCATGGGGTGCTTGACGGTTGGTGTTGTTACCAAGCCCTTTCTATTTGAGGGTAAGCGCCGGATGCGAAATGCGGATCTCGGCATCGAAGAGCTCAGAAAGCACGCAGACACACTTATTACGATCCCAAATCAAAGATTGCTCTCAATCGCTGGACGCAACACCTCTCTGCTTGACACATTCCGCAAGGCCGATGATGTGCTCTATCAGGCGGTCAAGGGCATTAGCGACCTGATCATCTGTGAAGGCTTGGTAAACGTAGACTTTGCCGACGTTCGCGCGGTCATGGCCGAGATGGGTATGGCGATGATGGGAACTGGCGAATCAAGTGGTGATAACCGCGCAATCGAGGCAGCTGAAAAGGCTATCTCTAGTCCGCTTCTAGAAGATATATCGATCCATGGTGCTCGCGGCATTCTTATTAACGTCACTGCTTCACCTGACGTTACCCTGCAGGAGGTTAACGAGGCGGCTGAACTGATCCACTCAGAGGCGGCAGAGGATGCTAATATTATTTGGGGTATGGTTATCGACGAAAACCTTGAGGACAAGGTTCGCGTTACCGTTATCGCAACTGGCTTTGGTGCTGAGAGATTTGCCAATAGCGACGCAATCAACAATGCTTCCAAGATGGGCAAGCAGCCTGGGGCGATGCTACATGCAAGCGGACTTGATATTCCGGCATTTGCTCGTAAGCAACAGCAGCTCGGCGGTGCATCAGAGGTTATTAAGCTTAAGAAGCTCTCGGTGCTCTCTACATCAGAGGATGAGGAGAAGTTTGAGATTCCAACCTTCCTGCGTAAGCAGGCTGAGTAGTTTCTCTAGCTCGACAGCTATAAAAAAGGCTGGGCTTTACCGCCCGGCCTTTTTTATTGCAATCAGTTTAGTCTACTAACCCCAACAGCTCATAAACCATAAACTCTCCCTTGCGGCCCTTAACTGAGACGGGTTTGAGGGGTTTTGTTACGACTCGATCTTTAACGAGCTCATAAACCGTATCGCTAATACAGATAGTGGAGCCGAACTCCTTATTGATCCCCTCCAGGCGCGAAGCCACATTTACGCCATCGCCTAGGGCTGTGTAGCTTAAGCGTTCAGCCGAGCCGATATTACCAACAAGAACGTCGGCGGTATTGATGCCAACTCGTACCCGTAGGGTGCGCTTGCCCTGCGCAGCCCAGCTTAGATTAATCTCGCGTAGCTGCTCGACTATACGCAGCGCAGAACGACAGGCGCTCAAGGCCGGCTCAGGTAGCGGTGACGGCGCGCCCCAGAATGCCATGACAGCGTCCCCTATAAATTTATCAACGGTACCCTCTTGCTCTGCAACTGCCTTGGTAGCCAGAGCAAAATAAGCTGTTGTGTACTCCAGAAGCTCTTGCGGTGAGACCTCCTGCGCCATGGTGGAAAAATTCTCAATATCACAGAAAAGAATAGTAAGGGGCCGAACATCAACACCAGGGGTAATGGCCTTGCCACTTTTAACAAGCTGACGTACCAATCCTAGCGGTACGTAGAGTGAGAATGAGCGCAGAGCGGTGCGTAGAAGGTTAATGCCGTTCTGAAGATCCCTAATCTCCCTGACGGGCGCCGAGGGCTCGTTACTATTACTATCGTCGAAATGCATCGTTTGAATGCTTGAGATCTCCTTGGATACCCGCACGATGCCACGTACTAGCCGCTTCGAAAGTTTAAAAATAAGGAGCAAGTTAACCAGAATTAGGGCTAGGATAAAGAGCATTACTGTCTTTGCGGCTGAATATAGACCTGCGATAAAATCGCTTGTCGGGGTGATAATAATTGCCCGCCAATCAAGGTTAAACTCATTATTCAGCCGAAAGAGTGAGACACTCATTTTTATGCCGGCGTCGCTTGATATATAGCTATGGGTGTATTCAGTACCACTGGTCGCATTGTTAATAACCAGCTTGGCCTGTTCGTTCACTGCGGCAACTAGGGGGGTAGTTTCGGAGGGTGTTAATCCTGCTAGATTTGAGGCTGCGATGGTAGCGTTCTGTCTATCTATAATCATGGACAGGCTGTTGGCGCTAATTTTATTGCGTTGCAGAAGTTTAGAGAGCTCTGGAACCGTAATATCTGCGCCTACAGATCCTATATAAGCGCCCTCCTTAATTATCGGCATGGCTATCGCTATGGACGGTATGCCAGAAACTAGATTCGCATTTATGTCTGTAATAAACAGCTTTTTTGAACTCTTTGTTCCGATATAGCTCGGTCTATTACGGGGCTCTATATCGACAGTCTCTAGAGCCGTTTCTATCAAGTACGGCCATTCTGAAAAGAAGCTGCGGTGTCGCTTTTCATGACTGCCTAATTCCGAGGGCTCGATGCGGGACGAGCTCCAGTTAGCAAGAGCTGGTATCTCTGGGTGTAGTTCACGGCGTGCGCTACCAATCCTAGAAAATGCACGGAAGAAACCATCTTCAAAGGTGATAGAGATCGAATGGATCTGGCCAGCCGCCGTGAGCCCTTTGTAGAGTAGAGCCTGACTCCGCTCATCCCTAAATTGCCCTGGTGCAAGGGCTGCGATCTCCGCCATAACTGTTAGGGTACTAACAACCGGTTGTATAAAATCATCAACTACTCGTACCGTTTCGTCCTGGGCCTCCCCAACCTGCTTATCTAGTACCCCTTGGATCGATTCAACACTCTCGTAATAAAATATGGCCAGCACCATTAATAAGCCTGGAATGGTAAGCAGTCCGAATATCACCATTAGTGCTGTGGCGAGCGCGGGGGGGTTGTTGCGAAATAATAAGCGTTTTAGCATAGCAATAGGCTATCTCTTCATGGCTTAAGGTGTCACTAGCTAACTTTTGCCAAGCCTATTTTAGTGCTCGTAACCCGATATCCCGATCAAGGGCTGCGTTAGTTGCAAAGCGACCGAGGGCTGCATTAATCATATCCTCAATCAGCTGAGTATAAAGCACGCGCGGCTTAGAGCGCGCCCATAGATAAAATGCGCATGAACCTGGAAAGGCATTGAGCTCATTAAAATAGAGCTTATTTGTAGCCAGGTCGACGATAAAATCAAGGCGCGCTACACCTGAGCATCCAAGTAACGAAAACGAGCGTTTCGCTAATTCGATAACCTGACTGCGTAGCTCTGAATCGAGGTCCGCTGGATCAATCACTCTTGTAAGGCTCGCCATACCCTGCGAGCGACCAGATTTTTTCCCGCCGTCACGTAAGTACTTCTCTTCGTAGGAGAGCGTGCCGGACTCAGACACCGGAATCTCAACCACCGAGGCCTCGATACCGGACTCAATGCCAAGTTGCGCACGCACCGAGACATTTATCTCCATTATCTTAGACACGCACGGCTCAATGAGCGCCTGGGTATCGAAACGAAAGACCTTTGCGAGGGCCGCAGCAAGCTCCGTTGCGTCATTGACACGCGATACTCCGATACTGGAGCCTAGGTTACAGGGCTTAATAAAGAGCGGAAAGTGTTTGAATTTATCCTGTGAGAGTAGCTCTGAAACTACCTGCGTAATATCTGCTTGCGCCTCGTTACGGTGCACTATGCTAGCTGGAAGCACCGGAATGCCGTGCGCGCTGAGGTACATCTTGCACAGATACTTATTCATCGTGATAGCAGAGGAGGGCAGGTCGCTACCCGTATAGGGCACCTGCGCCATCTCAAAAAGACCCTGGATGCAACCATCCTCGCCGTACTGGCCGTGAAAGGCCGGCAGGTACAGATCTACCTGAATAACGCTAGAGAGGCCCCCTACGCCGACACGGGTAAGCCCACCCACGCCCGGTTTCGGAAGAAGGGTCACCTCTTCAAGCTGCGCCAGGTTTTCTAGCGCTTTTGCATAGAAGGAGCGTTCGAGTAACGCCGCACCTATATACCAGGAGCCGTTCGGTGTAATGTAAACTGGAATCAGATCAAATTTTGCAGGATCTACGGCCAGCATTAACTGTAAAGCTGAGATTACAGAGATCTCGTGTTCGACAGATCTGCCACCAAAGAGAACCGCTACTCGCAATCGATTCGTCATACGTAATCTCTTAAAAACTAACCAATCCCTCGTGCAGGTCCCCTAAATCGTTCTCAATTAGCACTAGATCGCCCTGCGCCCCACGGTCAGTAATAGCTGCAAAGGCCGCCTCTCTGTCCTCAGCCAGGACGATCTTTTCAATGGGAAAGCTAGCTCCGGTCAGCCCGGCAAGTAGCGCATCCTTGTTGGTATTGCCGACGATAATAAATAGATCCGCTACTGCGGCTGAGAGTGTTGCTAGCCTACGATTCTGCTCGTATTGCTGCTCGCCTAGCTCTATCATACCTGGAGTCATTACTATGCGGCGCTTGGCTGAGAGGGTCTTAAGCACATCAAGCGCAGCCTCAAAACCGGTTGGGTTAGAGTTGTAGGCATCTCTAAGAAACGATACGAAAGGCTTTCTATCCAATACTAGTCGGTTATCAACCGGCTGTAGGTTAGCCAGGCATGCCGCTGCATAGGCTGGGTCTGCTCCGAGAGCGCAGACCATGGTAAAGGCGCCGAGCGCGTTCGATAGGGCTGGTCGACCAAGGAGCGGGGTGCGCCCAGGATAACGTGCGCCCTTCCAGTGGATAACGAAGCGTGTGCCCTCATCGTCAAATGCTAGCTCGGATGCGTAACAATCAAGCACCCCGGCGCTCTGATCAAGTCCATACAGAAGCGTTACAGCACGGCGATGCTCGCTCGCCATCCTGCGCGCGTTCGGACTATCACCATTACAGACTAATATACCATCGGCAGGGAGCGCCTGTGCTATCTCAGACTTGGCTAGATACACGTTCTCTGGGGTTCCGAAGCGCTCGAGGTGCATAATGCCGACAGAGGTAACGAGCGCTGCTTTAGGAGGAGTAAAGTCACACAGGCGTTTAATCGAGCCGATGTTATAGGCCCCCATCTCGATTACGGCGAAGTGGTGAAAGGGCTTTAGCGTTTCGCGAATTGCGCGGGTGATACCCATTATTGTGTTAATACCCTTCCTGGGCCAGAAGGTGGGAGCAAGACACTGCGTCATAAGATCTCCCAGGGCGGCCTTGGCCCCAGTTTTCCCGTAGCTGCCCGTGATGCCAATAACAAATGGATTAGCATGGCGCATAATGCGCTGGGCCTCGGCGTAGTAGCTATCTTGCAGGGCCTTCTCTACTGGCCAGAGGAGCTTGTTTGAAGCGATCAAAAACAATGCGGGAGATTGCACCAACAGGAGGGCAAAAAAAGCTGTCATGGCTAGCCCGTTTTGGGAGCCGCCACAACTTCCACACGAGAGCGCAAGGGGCACGAAAGCAACGAGTGCATACAAGATAAATGCAACGAGCGAAATCTTGCGTGCGCGTTGCGTCATATTTAGCTTTAACTTGCCGCTAGTTCGTGGATCCTGCTCTATGACTACGGCGATGCACCAAAGGGCAGTCGCAGCGAGGGTAGAAAACACGAGCCCGTACCACTCGCCCGGCAAAACTAGAGCTATTATTCCTAGCGTGCATACGACGGCGCTGCCCCGTCTATCAAAGGCCCACTTCTCTCTGATCCAGGCTATAAAGCGTCTATTTGAGTACTCCTCCTGCTGGAAATATCTTAGATAGGAGAGTATTCTTCTGTATCCAAAGAGCAGCAGTCCAAGCACAAAAATTAGGGTTGAAAGCTTAGTCAGCACAGGTTACCTGCTCGCTTAAAAAACGCTCTATGTAGTTTGCCACTAGGTGCGCTCCGGCATCCTCGAACGGTTCATGTCCCTTATGTGGAAAGATATGGAGCTGAGAGTTGCGGATTAGTCTGTGAAAGCTGCGCGCCAGATCGAGCGGAGTCGCAGTGTCATCCTCTCCCCACAGCAGCAAGGTCGGTATATCGATAGACTGCGCCTCGATTGAGAGATCCTCGCTGACGGTCTTTACGAGGGTTTTTCGCAGCTCGCCCGCGGCTCTGTAATCCGTAGAGCCGAAGTGCGGAGCTAGGTAATGCTTAAAGAGCCTACTGCCAAAAACTCCATCGATCCTCTTGGCGAGTGAGACCAGTCCCTTAATGAACACTACCCTGAGCTCCTGCTTAAATGGACGCTCACGCTTAAGCCCATGACTTCCGATTAAAATTAGTGCCTGAACGAGTTTAGGGTAGCGGGCCGATAATCGCACTGAGACACGTCCTCCAAACGAATGCCCCACTAGGATACAACGGCTAATACCGGCCTCTTCGAGCCACGCATGTATTCGCTCGCAGTAGTCTGCAGTGCTCCAGCCACCGCCATCGTTTGAGGCAGCTACGGGAAGTGGGGAATCACCGAAGCCTGGGAGATCAATTAGAACGATGCGATATTTTGTCGCTAGTAGTTCGCCCAGGGGGCGCAGGGCCTCGAGTGAGCGTCCCCAGCCGTGTAGCATTACTAGCACGGGGCCGCTCGATCCTAGTTTTAGGACATTAAGAGGGGGGAGAGCTTCGCTCCGCATCGCAGCACTGGAATTCATAGCCTTATAATCGCTGATAGGGTGGTAAGTGACAAGGGGGAGAGCTCTCTCAGCCTTTTCCGTGCTGCCCTAAAAACGATATTTTGCACCTGTTGCCACGGCGAATCTTCTTGCATACTTCCACGATGAGTTCCTATTCCGATTTTGCCCATTCAATACCACCCGCACGGGCTAACCAACTAAGAGCCCCATCTCCAATTGATTACGTTCTGATCGTTACGGTCTTGCTGCTTGTAGGGTTTGGGCTGGTGATGGTCTACTCAACTACCGGCATCCTCTCTCAGGAAAAGCTAGGCGACGCATTCTTTTATGCCAAACGCCAGTCTCTATCAGCTATTCTGGGTACTGCTTTGATGTTGATGTGTATGAAGATTCCCCTTGGGCTGCTACGCAGGGCCTCGCCATATCTTTTTGCTCTATCGATATTCCTTCTGGCACTGCCGCTAATTCCAGGTATTGCAGACCGCGCTGGGGGTGCCTCTCGTTGGGTACGGTTCGGACCGATACGATTTCAACCAGCAGAGTTCGTAAAGGTGTGTCTGGTGATCTTTATGGCGGGTTTTTTTGCGCGGCACGAGCAGCGCATCGAATCGTTTTTGCACGGGATAGTAAAGCCTTTTGCTTTAGTTGGAATGGCGGCAGCTCTTCTTCTATTGCAGCCCGACTTTGGCTCATCCGTAGTTATTATAGTTACCGTTCTTTGCATGGCTCTAGCCAGTGGAGTGCGGCTAATGCACATGGCATTGTGTAGCGTTGTGGTCGCTGGATGCCTTGGAACTCTAGTCTTTATCTCCCCGTATCGAATGATGCGGATAGCGAGTTTCCTCTCCCCGTTTGCGGATTCGTCTGGCAAGGGATACCAACTCATTCAATCCCTAATAGCTGTTGGTACGGGACAGATCTCCGGTGTTGGGCTTGGCGGCAGCCAGCAAAAGCTCTTTTTTTTACCAGCGGCTCATACCGATTTTATCTTTGCGGTAATATCTGAGGAGTTGGGATTTGTTGGTGGGCTAACTATCATACTCGCCTTTCTCGTCATAATGTGGCGTGGTTTACTCCTGGCGCGAAGCGTTAAGAATGATACATTCTCCTTCGCACTAGCTGTTGGATTAACGATGATAATCGTTGTGCCGGCGCTGCTTAACGTTGGGGTTGTGATCGGGCTTCTTCCTACCAAGGGCATGGTATTACCACTTGTTGGTTACGGGGGATCGAGCCTAATGGCTTGCATGGCTGTAATCGGACTCTTACTCGCCATTCGCCGTGAGGCTGGTGAAGTTTCGGAGAGCTAATAATCTTGCGTCCGATATCTTTTTTTACTTGCTGAATGGTTGCGATGAACAAGGCTGAGGTAACAAAAAATAACCCCCTACCAATTGTGGCAAGTGAACCTTTGCGCGTGCTTGTTGCAGCCTCCGGAAGTGGAGGGCACATTATTCCTGCTCTGCATATCGTGCGTGCGTTGCAGAGCCAATGCCCAGGGTGCGTTGTTGAGTTTATCGGTGCGGGGCGCCCGCTCGAGGAGAAGCTAATCCTAGAAAACGGATTTACCAGGCATATTGTTGTATCGGCTGGTGTTAAGCGACGCAACGTGATCGGATTGTTTCAGTTCCTCTTAAGGCTTCCGCTTGCGGTACTACAGCTCTTGTTGCTCTATCGAAAATTTAAGCCGCAGGTGGTTGTTGGAGTAGGGGGGTATGTCTCGGTGCTTCCTGTTATCGTGGCGCGTTTCAAAGGGATACCAACATGGACCCACGAGGCGGAGCTGCATCCTGGGCTTGCCAATAAGGTACTCGGTTATTTTGCCGATCGAATGTCTGTTTCATTTTCGGAGACTAAGATTAAGGGGCGGGTAAAGATTGAGCATACCGGGCATCCTGTTCGCCTGGAGCTTAAAGCAGTTGATCGCACAACTATAAGGAAGGAAGCTCCACGTAGATTGCTTATTATTGGTGGCTCGCAGGGGGCGCGTGGGCTCGATTACGCTGTTTCAGAGATAACTGAGACCCTCAATGCTAGAAACATAGAGGTGGTGCACCAGTGCAGGGCTGAGCATATGGATCTGGTTGTTAACGGCTATCGGGCCGCAAAGGTCTCTGCATCGGTCGTTCCATTTATCGATGATATGGTGGGCGCCTACGAATGGAGTGATGTTATTATAAGCCGTGCGGGTGCAAGCTCCGTAGCTGAGATTGCGTGCGTTAATCGCCCCACGATCTTCGTGCCGTACCCGTTTCAACAGGGTACCCACCAGAGCGATAACGCCAAGGCGCTTGTTGCTCTTGGAAAGGCGCTGGTAGTGGAGGAGTCTGGCCCGGAGTTCGGTCGGCGGCTCAGGGAGGCGCTTGAAAAGATCCTAGCACCCGAGAGCTTTCGCAGCATGAAGAGAGCTACCTGCGAGTTGCGGGGGCTAGAGGCTGCGCAAACCATAGCACGCGGGATCGTAGCCATGACAGCGCAGCCCTAGAGCTGTGTGGCGTTATATTTCGCTTTCCAGAGGAATCAATCCGTAATATCTCGGCATCTGAATTTATAGGACCCAGAAAAAGCACGAGTTTTTAGCATTTATGAGCCCTATAATCGCTTTATAAATACCTGTGGAGCCCGTTCATGGCTACAATTGCACCCCACAACACCAAAAAAACAAGCAACAGTGCGGCTTTACCAGGCTTTACCTTCTCGACCCAGACCCCTAAAGAGTTTTCTGCGATAGTTCTAAAACAAGCCCGTATTACGAACCTTCAGATGCTAAATAAGGTCTTTGCTGGAGATCCAGGTACGCCTGTTGAGATGGTGCGTCGCAAGGACGGTTTTGGCTTTGAGTTTGTCGATAAAACCCTCACTATGGGCTCTAATATCAAAAACGGCTGGTTTATCCTTGAGCGGCCTCCTGCATCAACTGCGGAGGAGCCCCCTAGGATGCGCATCTTTAATACCTTTGAGGGCGCGGCGGCAGAGTTCGCCATTAAAATCAGGCTACATGAGCAGGGAAGCCTAATGGTAGGCAAAGTTGCGCTTTCAACCACGGTTGATTCTATGTGTTTTACCTTTGGAACCCCCAGTCGAACCATGGTAATGGCTCCAGTTTTAATGCCACTTGTGGGGGTGGTACTGTAATTCATTCGTAACTATTCACAGCATCTGACCCTGTGAATAATTACAATTTCTTGCTATATATCTATTTCTTTGAGGCGACCATTTTGCGCCCTATAGAAGGAATATAGATGTCATCGCATATTGCAAGTATCTACCGCACCCATAGCTGCCTGGAGCTACAGGCAAGCCATACTGGCCAAACCGTTACCCTCTCGGGCTGGATTCTGAGAAAGCGTGATCATGGTGGGCTAGTTTTTGTTGATATTCGCGATAACTATGGTCAGACCCAGGTTGTTTTTAACAACGTAGGGGTAGCAGAGATTCAAGCGGTGCGGGTTGAGTCCGTTATTCAGGTAACGGGTGTAGTTAAGAGGCGCGACCCGGCCATGGTCAACTCAAAGATCGCTAGTGGCGAGATTGAGATTCACTGTGAGGGGCTTTTGGTGCTCTCTACCTCAGAGGTGTTGCCGTTTCAGATCGCTGAGGACGATAAGGCCCCCGAGCCAACGCGACTTACTTATCGGTTTCTAGATCTGCGTAGAGACAAGCTGCACGAAAACATCATTCTTCGTTCGAAGGTTATCAAGCGCATCCGCGATATTATGTGCGAGATCGGTTTTAACGAGTTTCAAACCCCGATCCTTACTAGTAGCTCACCTGAGGGTGCGCGTGATTTTCTTGTGCCGTCACGGTTTCATCCAGGTCGGTTTTTTGCCCTTCCGCAGGCCCCTCAGCAGTTTAAGCAACTTCTTATGGTGGCTGGATTTGATCGCTACTTTCAGATCGCACCTTGCTTTCGAGATGAAGATCCGAGGGCTGATAGATCTCCCGGTGAGTTTTATCAGTTAGACGTTGAGATGTCCTTCGTTGAGCAAGAGGATGTGTTTCGAGTAGCGGAGAGATTACTGGGCGACTTTTTCCCGAGCTTTACCAAGGAGTATGTAACTCCGACACCGTTCGTTCGCATTCCGTATGATCAGGCGCTCAATACCTTTGGATCTGATAAGCCGGATCTGCGAAATCCGTTGCGTATTCATAACGTTTCGGCAGCTTTTGCTGATTGCTCATTTCAGGTCTTTCAGAAGGTTCTGGCCGATAAGGGTGGAATTTTTGCCCTTCCGATGCCTATCATGAGTGTGCCGCCGCGTAAATATTTTGATGACGCAATTGAGCTCTTTACGAAATGGAGTGGGCAGGGTCTAGCATACCTGATCGTCGAGGAGGGTGGTTGGCGCGGCTCTATCGCTAAATTTATTGGCGCTGCAGAGCAGGCCAAACTTACCGAGCAGTTAAAACTTGAGCCGGGTCAGGTTATCTTTATCGGTGCGGGTAAGCCGAAGGCGATTCTTCCAAATCTTGGAAAGCTCCGTACGAAATTAGGGGATGATTTCAAGCTGCTAACTGGGGGCTATCATTTTTGCTGGGTTACTGACTTTCCACTCTATGAGTGGGACGATGCAAATAACGAGTTGGTGTTCTCGCACAACCCATTCTCGATGCCCGACGGCGGTTTGCAGGTCCTCGCGCAAGGTGACCCCCTTGATATCAAGGCCTTTCAGTACGACATCGTATGTAACGGCTATGAGCTAGCGAGTGGTGCGATCCGCAATCACGATCCTGAGATTATGTACAGCGCGTTTGAGAAGGTTGGGTATTCAAAAGAGGTTGTTGACGAGAAGTTTGGAGGGATGATTAAGGCCTTTAAATTTGGGTCTCCCCCGCACGGTGGGTTTGCTATCGGCATTGACCGCATCGTGATGTTACTTGCTAATGAAAGCGCTATTCGTGATGTAATCGCATTTCCGTTGGCGCAATCGGTTGAGGACCTATTGATGGGGGCCCCAAGCGTTCCTTCCGAGAAGGCTCTTAAGGAGGTGCATATTAAGGTGGTAATGCCGGAATTGCCGCCTCATAAGGCCTAATCGGTATGGGGTATTGGTGCGGGGCCGTTAAAAATATGGCCCTTTTACGGGACGCTTCCACCTCTGCTATATTAATGCTAGTTTTTGTTGATTCATATGCCCGGCTGATGGAATGGTAGACATACAGGACTTAAAATCCTGGGATCGAAAGGTCGTGCCGGTTCAAGTCCGGCGCTGGGCAGAATAATTATTTAGTTAAGTCATTCTCTTTTACGTCTTGTTGAACTGAAAAGTCATTCTCACCCAAGGTTTATCGGCTAAAAACAGATCATTGTATCTCAGAAGTGTTGCTATACTAGCCCACATGCACCGATGACCATGGTGCCCCCAACATCCCTAGCTATATCTTTGATATCCTGAAGCATTTTAAACTCGCGTCACTTTGCGAGTGAAGGATTCAGAAGATAAATCAGCACCAGCTTAATTTTATATCTTTTCGCAATTATAGACTCTACTTTCTCGGTAGCACTTGAGGCCAATTTACGTAAGCGCTGCATGTCTATAAACACTACTGTTGAGAGTTATTATGAAAAAGAGAGCTATGCTCGTTTCGATTATGTTAGCTACCCAGATATTTGATGGATACGCCGTAGCGCAGCCCGTCGATGTTGTAGCCGGGCAGTATGTTATTCAAAGAAAGAGTGTTGGGAACATCACCTCTCTGAGCGCAGATCAGGTACGCTACGTTACTATTAAGGGAAGCGAGCATTTTGACCTAGTTTCGCCGTATAGCGCTGGGGCGACGATACAGTCAAGTAAAGCTCAGATTGAGCCTGTCGATTGGCCGCATGTGTATGCAGATTGCGCGCAGATCTTAAAAGATCCGACGGTATTAACCTGCGAGCCAAATATTATCGTCAAGGCCTATGCAGTTCCTAACGATGCGATGTTTACCTCGCAGTGGGGATTGCACGATCCCGTTAAAAACGCCGACATTGAAGCCCTGACCGCTTGGGATAAGGGTACCGGTACCAGCGAGACGATCATAGGGATCATAGATACCGGCATTAAATATAACCATCCAGATCTAATAGATAATTTGTGGACAAATCCAGCGGACCCGTACCCCTTAGATGGGATCGACAACGATGGAAATGGCTACGTTGATGATGTACTCGGCATTGATGCGATAGCCAAAAATAACGCCCCGTACGATTGCGATGGGCACGGTACGCATGTAGCGGGTATTATCGGAGCGCGCGGTAATAATCAGCAGGGAGTAACTGGGGTCAATTGGCGTATCAGTATGATAACAGCTCGTGTATTCGATTGTAGTGGTAGCACTACCACGGACATTTTACTCGCGGCATATGATTATTTCTACGAACTTAAAAAGAGGGGGAATAATATTAGGGTTGTAAACGCCTCGCTTGGAGGACCCTCCTTCTCAGCGGCTCAGTACTCCGCTATTGAGCGACTAGCCAGCGTCGATATCTTATTTGTTGCCGCCGCTGGAAATGAGGATACTAACAACGACACCACCCCATCTTATCCAGCAGACTATGACCTTCCAAACATCATTAGCGTTGGGGCAACGGGGCCAACCCTAGAGTCGGCCAGCTATTCCAACTACGGACAATCGGTAGATCTTGCCGCCCCTGGTGGTGATATGAATCGCTTTGGAGAGGCTGGGGGAATCTACAGCACATGGATAGAGCCGGAGCTCTTTAAGTCGATACAGGGCACCTCGATGGCGACACCCATGGTAACGGGCGCTATCGGCCTAATCGCATCACAGCGCCCACACCTTAGCGGCGCGAAACTAAAGGAGATGCTACTAGCATCTGCCGATCGAGTCCCTTCGCTAGCTAGCTATACCTCGGGCGGTAGATTCTTAAACGTGGGTGCCATGTCGCAGATGCCGGATTCAAGTGACAACTGTCCAAATGATCCCGATAAAATTGAGCCAGGGGTTTGTGGTTGTGGAATCTCAGATGATGATACAAACAACAATGGAGTTGCTGATTGCACAGAGGGGAGCGATCTCGAGTCGGTGGTGCCAGATGCCCCTAGTATTAAGCCTGGAAAAAAGACGCTCTCTTTTAACCTAACACCGCGGGATGGAGTTGAGTACGTATTAAAGGTCAAGATCACTAGACCAGGTTATAAAACAACTACTAAGTTCCTCTGGATCCCCTTTACATCCGGGCGTCTTATTAAACTAGCTTCGGGCAGCTCCGTCACCCTGAGCTACTACTATATAATTGATGGGGCGGAGCCTATCTTCTCCCTGGAGAGCCCTCGTAAAAGGGCTAAGATTAAGTAGGTAACCGGGGCAAGAGCAGCGCGCAATCGACCGAATGATGATCGATCTCTCTAGCGGCTATTGAATAGAGGCGCGCTCCAGCTTATCTGCAAGATCCAACTTAGCAATATTATAAACCCCCTCGTATTGGCTCCTCGCGCCAGTATTTTGCAAGGTGCCACTCCTAAGATCCTCCTGGAATGCACGTAGTCCATCTTGCAATAATTCCCCTAAGACTCGGCCAGGGATGCTAGTTATCGGGCTTGCGTTTAAATCGCCCAAGATCTCAATTGCATTCTGCCACAACATATGGACCCTATTAGGCGCAAGGTTTACATGCCATTTATCTGGGCCCATCTCTGGATTGAGCAGATTGTTCTGATCTAAGCGAAGATACTCTGCTAGGTATCCATTTTCAGCCGCTATAAGTAACGGCTTGCTAGTAGCTAAATCCGAAAGACATCCGCGCTTGGATAGATCGTCAAAAAGCTCCCTAAAGTTACGCAGTAGCTCCTGGCGCTCATAGCTATTCTGACTATCTTGCTCATCTACAAGGCCGCATAGGCTAGGCTCGATTAGGTGAGCGAGTCGCCCGAACTGTTCTGAATCGCCAAGATTAGCGGGAGTGCTGCTGATAAAAGCAAGCAGTTTATTAGGGTTGTTTATATAGACAGCCAATAGCTCAATTGGGCCAACGGATATCTCTATGCCAATTCGTGCTAACTGGGGATTTGTCTCTCTGATAAAAGTTTGTAGAAAGGGAGTCGGAGCCATACGCTCTGGGTCGCCCGGCAGACACTGATCTTTTATATCACCAAAGGGGTCTGCTCTCAGTTTTGAGCCCTGAGATCCGAAGCCAGGACCATCCAGGATATCTTGGTTGTAATCAGAGATGCGATCTAGAATTGCTATAACCGATACTAATTTAAGAACTGGGGTTACATGGCGATTCAGCATGCAAACTATAATCCTCCCACAAAAACTAGATCTATCGCGGTACTATTGGAGCTTGGCGTGCCTACGACCGTACAAGAAATATATGACAAGCCCAATACCCATCCAGATAAAGAGCCTCACCCATGTATCAAATGGTAGCGCTAGCATCTGTGCTAAAGCGCTGAGCGCTCCTAAGATCGACACAGGAATTACCCAGGGTGTTTTGAAAGCACGTGGAGCGTGAGGCTCGGTAAAGCGAAGTACTAGCACCCCAAGGCAGACCATTACGAATGCCAACAACGTGCCGATCGAAACCAATTCGCCTAACACGCCGATCGGAAGAAGTCCGGCTACCAGCGCTGAAAACACCCCGGTGATAACGGTTGTAACGTACGGGGTATTATAACGGGGGTGAATCTTAGCTGCAGTAGCTGGGAGTAGCCCGTCCCTCGCCATGCTAAAGAGGATGCGGGGTTGTGCCATCAGTAGCACAAGCACCACTGAGCTAAGCCCTGCGATAGCACCCACCTTAATAAATGGGCGTAGCCAAGCAAGTGAATCACCTGCAGCATCCACTGCGACCGCCATCGGATCAGCTACGTTAAGAATATCAAACTTTACTATGCCGGTGAGGACTAACGATACCGCGATGTAAAGGATAGTGCAGGCTAAAAGTGAGCCGATAATACCGATCGGCATATTACGCTGCGGATCCTTAGTTTCCTGAGCGAGCGCTGAAACAGAATCGAAGCCTATGTAAGCAAAAAAGATCACACCCGCACCACGAAAGATTCCACTCCAGCCGAACTGTCCAAATTGACCCGTGTTTTCAGGGATAAACGGCACCCAGTTCTCTGGAACAACGTGCATTGCACCAAAAATAATAAAGAGCGCCAGTACCGAGAGCTTAACTAACACGATAATGTTATTGAATTTTGCGGACTGCTTTATGCCGATGTAGAGCAACCATGTGCAAAGTGCTACGATCATTGCCGCAGGGAAATTAAGTAATGCACCCGTAGTCTCCCATCCAACACCCGGAATATGGCGAAAAGGCGCATTACAGAGCGCTGGTGGTAGATTAAGGCCGATATCTTTCATAAAGCTGGCCACATACCCAGACCAACCAACCGCGACCGTGGCGGCTCCAAAGAGATATTCCAGCACTAGATCCCACCCTATAATCCACGCTACAAGTTGGCCGAGCGTGGCATAGGTGTATGTATAGGCGCTACCTGAGATAGGTATCATGGCCGCAAGCTCTGCGTAACAGAGCGCTGCAAATGTGCAGGCGATGCCAGAGATGATAAATGAAATTACGATAGCAGGGCCTGCGTATTGTGCCGCTGCTTGGCCGGTTAGTACGAAGATACCAGCTCCTATTATTCCACCGATCCCGAGCAAGACTAAGTTTGAGCCAGTAAGAGAGCGGGAGAACCCGTGAGTTTGATCGTCGGCCTCGGCTTTTATAAGCGCTAAAGATTTGCGTGAGAAGATACCGAGTAGCATAGATTAATCCTGGAAAGTCGTTTTCTTTAAGAGTTCAAGCATAGCCAGTTTTTGCCAGGCCGCAACCGGCTAATTACGCTTAGGGGCCCTAGTCAATGGACGCAGGTCGCCACTCAATCGCAATCGCCGAGCTTTTCTTAACCTCGCCCAAGCTGGCGGTCGTTAAATCTGAGGTTGTTTGTTCTAAGAGTTGAGCGTTGCTAGCTTCAAGAAGATACGCAAAGTAGTTTTGCTGTGGTTCTAGGCTGTAACCACTAAATACCCCCAGGATAGCGTTATCATTGATTAATGGTCCTCCGGAATCCCCTGGTAAAGCGAACCCCGTGTTATACTCAGTAACAAGTAATCCTCTATCTACACCGAGGTAGGTAACAAAGGCCGCTTTGGGGTTGTTAAAGTTGATTGCTCCGGTCTCATCAACGCCGTATCCTGAGATCGAGAGCTGGTCGCCCTGTTCTGGAAATCTAGAGGTAAGGATCGGTAGAGGTTTGGCTCCCACCCTAATTGCAAATAAGTCGCTAACTTTAATAACAGCAACATCAAAAGCAGTAACGCCGGTCGTGTACTGCGCGTTGAAAAAGGCCTGCTGTATCGATTCAGTTGCGCCGGCGTGTTCTACATCAAGGGTTCTGGCTCCCTTAACGCAGTGCGCCGCAGTAACAACCGATGTTGACGAAATTAGGGTTCCTGAGCAGGACCCTGCACCGTTATTTATAACTACACGCACGACCGGGCTATCATTCGCAGAGCAGCTCTCTCCTCCGCTAATCTTGGCCGAGCTGCAGGCGTCATCACTACCACCACCACCGCACCCCAAGCAGGAGGTGAGTAGTAGTCCAAGTACCATGATAAGGGTTAAGTTCATCGCGCTAAGATTTTTCATGGTGCTCAAATGCCTTATTTATAGGGAGCTAACCCATCAGTAGGGCTACTTGAGGGAGTTCTATCATAGATCCATGAATAACGGCATGCTCATTATCTGTGCCGATTATCACCGCATTTAGGTCAGGGGAGACGTTTGTGCTCAGTTTGGCAAGCATGGCGTGCGTTGCTACCAGTGCTTGCACGCAGGAAAGGGGGCTCTGTTTGAGCATCTCGGCAACGAAGGGTTGAGCCAAGATCGTCGCGGCGAGCTCCGAAAGGGGCTTACTACCCCCAAAGCAAAGTGAGTTTTTGGTATGAAGCGGCTCGAAGCGGCGCGCAGCCTCCCAGAGCAGAATAGTAGAGCTGCGCCCCTCTGCTATATCGTCCGGATGCCGGTACTCGCCGGTTAGTACTAAGGCGATTCGCACGTCAAAGGTGCTTGAACCGAAGATCTCGGCGTATTTTGCATATACGGCCGTTCCAATCGGGGCAATAAGGGGGGTAATCGCGCACGCAGGATCGGTAGCAAGCAGCTTTGTTCGCAACTCTGATAGCATCTCTAGCGCCGGTTGCCAGGTGCCGGCGTGCGCTGCGTAAACACACGGAGCTACATGCACCAACTTTGGAGCTATCATGGGATATTTGGCACCACCGCTAGGGTGCGCTTTGGTGGCTAGTGAGTCGGTAATGAGAGCTATAAAGGATAGCTCCTGATGGAGAATGAAGGTCGACATTTGTACAGGGTAAGGCCACAATAAGATCCCGGCAAGCGGTTGAATTAACATCCATGGTTGCCGAAGTCGCTTCGGTTGGGGTAGGTAGCGATAGGCAAATTAAAGGGTATGGCATGAATCAGATCTTGTACAACGTTACGATAGGTGTGTCTGAGGATATACATGAGGAGTGGTTGCAATGGATGCGCAGTGAGCATATCCCCTCCGTACTAAGGACCCGCATGTTTATATCCGCGCGACTACTTAGAATGCATGCCGATAGCGCGGGGGATCCGACATATGCCGTGCAGTACATCTGCCAGGATATGGAGAGCTACGAACACTACCAAAAGCTCTTTGCGCCAGCACTAAAGCTTGAGCATGACCTTCGATTTCCTGAGAAGGCGCCCTCTTTTCGTACAGTACTTGAGGTCTTGGATACATTTCAGCCCTAGTACTATTTTCCGGTTCCTCACCAATAAGTGTGGGTGGGAAGCTACTGGATGATGGCATAACTATGCGCGGCAGATGGAAGAAAAGCCGGTCGAAGAATGTAAGATAATGGATGCTGAATCCCTGCGCTGGAACGTGAACGGCTTCCCGTTACCTGCTCCCGCTCCGGTAGCGGAAACTTATTACGAAAAGAACCGATTAATAGAAGATATGTTTTGTCATGAAAAGCTCGAAGTCTATCAAAAGTCGGTTGAATTCCTGAAAGAGGTTATTAGTGTTATTCGCCTCCTCCCGAACGGAAATAGCGATATTGTCAACCAGTTGCGTCGCGCCGCCACTTCCATTTCATTAAATATTGCAGAAGGCGCAGGCAAAACAGGCGTTGCCGACAAAAAGCGCTACTATAGTATTGCGCGGGGCTCTACTTTGGAGTGTGCCGCGATCTTTGACCTGTTGAAAGCGTGGAACCTTGTTGATCACAGCGTGCTTAAAACCCCTACGAGTCTTTTGAGCAGCTTGGCGGCCATGCTCTCAAAGCTGGTTTTTAAGGTTTAACCGGTATCGGAGCGGGAGCAGGTAACGGGAAGCGGTTCACGTTCCCGCGCAGGGGTTTTTCATCTAATGTACCCACATTTATCGGTGAGGAACCGATTTTTCATATAAAGGTTGGTAAGGGCTCGAGAAAACAGTATTTCTATGACATTTGCCACATCGCAACGGTGTGTGGAGTAGTTCTTAAAAAAACTGTATCATATAGATGCGTTAAGGTTTTTTCTCTCACTTTCAGAAAGGGGGCAAGCGCATGCTTGCAGCACTTTGGATCTCGAAAAATCAGCCCTACGCTTTTCCCGCAATGTTCAAGGGAATGGTGGAGCTGAAGGATAACGATGACGGCAAGGTCTCACTTGTTCTCACGGAGGTCAAAAAGTACACATGGAAGAATTATCACGGGAAGCCCGTATCTTCTGAAGCCGTACTTTGGACCGACAACGATAACATTAGATATGATAGTCTCGTTTTCGTAGAAAAAGAGCTACGAGGAGTTAAGTATCAAACGAGCGATCTTGACCAGCTAGTTACCGTTGAATTTCTAACCACAGGTTCGTAATTTAAGAAAGGTTCCCGCAAAAGGCTATTGGGTTGCTTAGCCAACGGTATTAAAACCGTTTTTAGCAACCCACATTTTAAAACTACAGAGATCTATAATGTTTGCCGAAAAAAGCATCTGTATCACACCTACTCCGAAGGGTTGGAATGAACTATCCAGTGAGCTTAGCACGATCAAGCCCGACGATCTGGTGGTAGTGAGCGACATGACCGGTACCTTGATAACGCAAACTGCGAACGGGATGCTTCCTGCAATGAGAGAGAGCCAGAGGGTACTCCTAGAGAGGGGGATGATGATGGTTCTGGCCACAGCCGACTCCGGCCACTCCGTAACCGAGTTTCTACTTAAGCCGTTAGGTTCCGTTAAAGATGAGCAACTATACGTTGTGCACTCAGTTGGTGCTTGGCGCGGGCGGGTAGATGCTGGGCAACTCGTGGAGCTATCTCGTGGTGCAGATCTTAAGGAAACTGACCGTAGAACGTTGATCGATGCTATGGATCGGGCGATCTGCGGCGCCGTTGGTTGCGATATGCCGGTATTTTCTGAGGCTCTACGGGACGATTTAATAGGATCAGGACGCAGATTCTCTCTGACCTCAATATCGGACTCCTTCGGGATGCAGTCATTCATAGAGATTCTGCCAAGCAAGGCCGCCATATTTTTCCATGAGCAGAATATAGCGGGCCCCATACAGCAAAAGATCTTCTCAGATTACATTAACGACCCAGCAGTAGTGCAGATCGTTGCCGATAACGGCTATCAGCTTATTAGGGGCGGAAACTACGTTGATGTATTCACCTGCACCAAGGAACAGGGGGTGCGTTATATCCTTGATCGCGTTAATCCAACTGAACGGCGCTGCTTAATCGTACTAGGAGATTCCGAGAATGACCTAGGGATACTCTCCGCAAAGTATCCTGAATTCGATCGGGTCTTGCGGGTATTTGTGGGGCAGAGCAAGCTTGTAGTGGATACGATCATGTCACAACCAGTTAGCACGGAGTTCTTTTCGATGCCTGGTATGTACTGTCACGGTTCCACTGAGCTCTTTCAGGCGCTGGCTAAGTCCCGATAAGAAGCGCAGGATCTCAATTACTAGCACGGAGGCTAAGTGACGATCAAAGCTATCGCAAAGTGGATCACAATATCCCTTATCTGCCTCCTCTTTAGTGAGTTTGTGCTGTACCTATATGGAATAGAGCCGATCTTTTTGCTGGTTGGTAAGGAGGTGGCCGGGGGGCGAGGCTCGGCTGTCTTTCGATTAGACCCACAACTTCTTTACCAACTTAAGGGCTCTGCTAGCTTGGGGCTTAATAGTGCGGGTTTTCGTAACGCCGAATTTGGTCCGAAGACAACTGAGCGAAGGATCGTCGTGCTTGGGGACTCCTTCCCGATGGGGTTGGCAGTTGATGCGCACGAGACATTTCCAAAGCAGCTAGAGAAGCGGCTGATGAAGACCTCGGTTCTTAACTTAGGCGTTGCCGGATACGGCCCCGATCAGGCCCTGGGCGTGCTTAAAAGGTATGCGCTAGCTCTAGCGCCAGATACCGTTATTCTCACACTTTATCCGCCCAACGACTTTATGGACCTAGTTAAAAATAAGATCTATCGCATCAAGGGTGATGTAATAGTTGAGAACCACCCAAACCCGGTCGAGGAGATCCTACCTCCATTTAGATTACCGATAGCTCTTAGATTAATTGCGACCGGGCGATATCTTCCGCAGAGCGATGAAGCTCGGCTTGAAGAGATTCTGTTCGCAGATAAAGATCTAATGGAGCTTCAATCGCAGGAGGATATTGAACTTTCAACGCAACTTCTGCGACATGTCTTGCAGGAGTTTAAGAGGGAGCTTAATCAACGTAAGATCAGATTTGTAGTAGTTATACTTCCATCCTATACCGAGATTCAGGGCGAGCAGCGCGGAAAAGCGGCGTTTAATACGGAGCATAGGGCACGAGAAGTCTCCCTCTCTGAGGGGATATTAACCTTAGATCTTACTGAGGATTTTGTTGCCTGGCAGGGGGTGCCCCTATATCTAGATTATGACCGTCATCTGAATCAAACTGGCCATGCCTTTGTAGCCCAACTACTAGCGAATCGGTTGTCAGAGTAGTGGATTCCCCTATTTAATAGAAATCCTGGGAGGTTTAGGGCACACAGATCGTGTCTCGGTTCATAACGGATAAAGAAGTTTCGAGCTGTATGTTTTTGGAGTTCTATATGACCCGCACTATATTACTAATTGCATCCCTATTAAGCCTATCCTTTGCGACCGGGTGTCACGCAGTGAATCCGGTATATAGCTACGAGATGGGGGGATTTCCTGCTTACGGTACTGTAAAAAAAGCGGTTAGTATGTCGGACATAAAGACTGACAAAGAAAAAAACACGCAAAGCTAAGCCTTGATACGCGTGGTTGGTCTACGGAGCATTCGATACCATAGTACCAACAGGCACAACTGTGCAGCCGCAAAGAATGGAAGTTGACTCGCTAGAGCTCCGAACGTTGGGAGGATGTTTTCGCCGCCAAGCAGGATTCCAATGGTTCCTATTGCGGTAAATAACCAAGCCCAAGGGGTGTTAAGAGAGATTGCAACCGTAGCCAGCGGTACAGCCAGGTATTGGTCCGCCGTTCCAGATGAAAGCGCAAATACAGCCAGTAGATAGATATAGAAAGCGCGTTGCCATGCTTTTGTAAATATCGCTACTAAGGGTCCAGCGGCGCTAAGTAGCACGATAAATATAGTGCGTAGCGGCACACCGCTAAGAGAGCTTAGCCCCAAGTAATCAGTTGTAAAGGTCTTTAATGCAAAGATAATTGAGAAGCCCTCCGTCGATGAATATTCAATTACATGCTTCCTTATTCCTTGAAGACTTGCCGGATCGAAGAGCCACGGCGTAAAGCTAAGAAGAAATAGGCCCCCAGCCACGCAACTTATTGCGATTGCAGGGAGTGTATTTTTTAAAACAGGGCGGCGAAGAAAAGGGAGCCATACCAAGAAGGCTATTAGGATATGCTTGGTTGAAAGCGAGAGGCCCAATAGAATACCTGAGAGTAGTATAGTTTTAATGGAGAGGGCTCTGTAGGCAAATATCTCCCATGCGGCAAGCCCAAATAGGATTGCTACGTTATCCATATGGGAGCGGTAGCCGGTCAACATAATCCCGATCGGATTGAGTAGAAAAAAAACATATGCGATGAGCCCGAAACGTCGCCCTAGGATTATAGCAATTCCGATATCAAAGAGGCTCAAAAAAGAGGACACGAAGAGATGAAATCTCTCAATCGTATCGGGGCCAGTTTGCTGACTGAGCCAGCGCAGCACCGCAAGTATGTAGCCCCAACAGGGGCCGTAGTTGTAGCGGTGCGTGTTTGCATAAACGGAGTCTCCGGCCTGAACTATTCCAGAAACTATCCACCACGACTCTAGATCGAAATGGTATCCTACCGAGCTAAGAATGGCCCGCTCCGCAAAAGCAATTGCGGCTACTAAGATGTAAATATTCACCATTTTTTACCGTTGTATATGTTGACGTCCCCTGATCGGGGTTTGCTTTCACGCCAGTTTACTCCGCAAACTCGCCCCTTAATAGTGGGTGTCTGCCTACTCCTAATAGATTGGCGAGAGATCGAGCTTCTCTGGTTCCTCTGTTGGGGTCCCCGTAACGGGGGGAGTCTCGTGAGTCTCAAGTTCAATTAGCTCGTAGAGCGTTTTGCGAAGCCCTTTTAGCTCTGCTGCGAAGGGGTGAAGCTGG